>Ga0074197_1000384_pt1 | contig 58544 bp, 57 predicted proteins | sample EPASupsiteSAE305_FD_64526 | JGI IMG/M metagenome (GOLD analysis project Ga0074197, IMG submission 64526) | Bioremediated contaminated groundwater microbial communities from EPA Superfund site, New Mexico - SAE3-05 reassembly with SPADES | ecosystem: Environmental > Aquatic > Deep subsurface >...
CGCTGGGCAAGTACCTTGGTGATCGCTGCAGTCAGCGTGGTCTTACCGTGGTCAACGTGACCGATCGTTCCAATATTTACGTGCGGCTTCGTACGCTCAAATTTCGCCTTGGCCATGGCCTCGGACCTCCTTCTCGGGGGTGTGTTAGGTTTTGTATCAGACTGCTCGTTAATGTGTTGACGGGGTGCAGATTTCATGGAGCCCACATCCGGACTCGAACCGGAGACCTCTTCCTTACCAAGGAAGTGCTCTACCTCCTGAGCTATGTGGGCACATTAAAACCTAGAATTTTGGAGCGGGAAACGGGACTCGAACCCGCGACCCTCAGCTTGGAAGGCTGACGCTCTAGCCAACTGAGCTACTCCCGCACCGAAACCTATGAAGTACTTCTTGTGAACATCTTCTGCGCTCTTCTGACCAGTTCCGGCGACCTGAAAGGTCTCCTGGATCAAAAAGAACAGAGGTTGTCCGATGACTGTATGGTGGAGGGAGGAGGATTCGAACCTCCGAAGTCGTCCGACGACAGATTTACAGTCTGTTCCCTTTGGCCACTCGGGAATCCCTCCAAGGCAGAAAAAACGTCGCATGCTAGCTGGAGCTGGCGATGGGACTCGAACCCGCAACCTGCTGATTACAAGTCAGCTGCTCTACCAATTGAGCTACGCCAGCGAATCTTGGCCAAGCGTGGAATTTGATTGTCTACTGCATTGCAGGAAGGATGTCAAGCATTTTTTATCCACCACAATATTAATGGCGCCCCGCTCGGCGGGACGCCTCAAGACATCTCTACAGGCCCGCTGACCATGGTATCAGGCGAATCGCGCCTTCGCCACAGACGCTAATGTGACACGCAGCTTACGCAAGGCGTTTTCCTCAATCTGGCGCACCCGCTCACGGGTAACACCAAAATGATCCGCGATTTCCTGGAGCGTCATCGGTTCGTCCGCAGCAATTCTGTGATTGACCACGAACTGTTCCTTCTCACCCAGTCCCGCGACAACAGTCGCCACCTGATGACGCAACTGGGCTTGCTCCTGATACTCAGCCAGTCGTTCTTCCTGGTTTGGCTGCTGATCGGCCAACCCATCCAGAACCGTTAGCCCTTCTCCAGTCCGCAATTCTGCGTCAAGCGACACCTCACCCTGCAGACGCACCTCCATTTCATCCACCTCGCCCTCGCCAACGGAAAGCGACTGGGCTATGGTCGGCACCCCTTCATCGCTATCCGACATGTTGAGAATAGCGTTACGGGCCTGCTTCAGCTTAAAGAAAAGCTTGCGCTGGGCCTGAGTAGTGCCGATCTTGAGCAGGCTCCAGGTTGACACAATGAAGTTCTGAATGTAGGCCCTGATCCACCAAACAGCATAGGAAATCAATCGCACCCCACGGTGGGGATTGAACTTCTTGACGGCCATCATCAGGCCGATGTTACCCTCCTGGATCAGGTCAAGCATACGCATGCCATAATTGCGATACTCATTGGCCACCTTGACCACAAACCGCAAATTAGACGTAATCAGCGCCTGAGCGGCATCCAGATCCTGATGATCGTACAGACGCACTGCCAAGCCATGTTCCTCCTGCTCAGTCAGCACGGGGAACTTCCTGATCTCAGCAAGATATATCGACAAAGTATCACTTACTACCGGAAGCGCTGCATGCATGGCATTAGCCCCCCTTTTTTTAGCACTCTTTGGACTAGACTGCTAAAATATAGCAACAGTTGATAATCATTGCAAGGGGATATCATCACTGAAACAAAAATGAAACTCTCTCTTCACAACGCAAAAAGGCACCACAAGGGCGCCCTTTTGAGTGGCACTCAAAACAGTCAAGCCGATTATTTGCGCAGCACCTTGATGACTGCCGAAAAATCTTCCTCGCCCCAACCAGCCTCAACGCCCTGTTCATAGGCCCGGGAAACTGCCTCGGCAGCAGGCAGATGCAGCCCTACCAGACGGGCGGCATTCATCACCAGATGCATTTGATCGTTCACATATTTGAGGGCCAACGAGCGGGTGAAATCGCCGCGACACATTGACCGTCCCTTCAGATGGAACAGGGGCGATGCCACGCCACGGGTATCCAGCACCTCAAGTATCTTGTCGGCATTAAAGCCCATCTTTTCGCCAAAGACCAGGCCTTCAGCCAGCACCTGCACCAACTCGGCCTGCACCAGGTTTACGATAAACTTCATTTTGGTTGCATCACCGATCTGGCCAACCCGGATGGTGTTAAGCCCGAAACTCGAAAACGGCTCCCGACAACGACCGATCACCGCAGGATCACCACCGACGATGATCGTCAAAAGCCCGTTGGCAGCATGCTCCCTGCTCCCCCATACCGGCGCATCGAGGTAGGCACAACGCTTTTTGGAGGTCTCTTCAGCCATGCGAAGGGTCGTTTCAAGGGAGTGGTTACCCATATCGGCAACAATTGTACCAGCCTCAAGACCGGTCAGGATGCCGCTCTCGCCGAAGAAGATCGGTCCCAGCTCATCAGCCTCGGTCATGATGGCGATCACCAGATCCTTGCCGCGGGATGCTTCTGCTGCTGTGGTAGCGGCTGTAGCACCCATGGCAACCAGTTCGGCTACCTTATCGGCATTGGGATCATAAACCGTCAACTCATAATCGCCCTTGGTGAGATTCGCCGCCATGTGCTGGCCAACCGTTCCAAGGCCGATGAAGCCAATCTTGCGCAACATATCGTGTTTCCTCCAGTCATTAAAATCAAATACTGTTATCCATTTCAGACTGCTGCTAGTAATACACGGAATCAGGGGTGCTGGCAACTAGGTTTTTAGGTTCAGCTTACCAATAAAACAACGTCCACAAACTAGCGACTTCGCCCCACGCCGACCCGATCACAGCAGTCAGAAAGCACACATTGTGAACAGTAGGGCGAAACCGGTACACAACGATTCTGGCCGTAACAGACCAGCAGGTCGTTGACCTCAATCCAATACTCATGCGGCAAACGAGCGCGAAGCGCTGCCTCGGTCTGATCTGGTGTCGTGGTGGCCACATACCCCCAACGGTTCATGATGCGATGGACATGGATATCGACACAGATGCCTGGTTTGCCATATCCCAGTGTCACCACGAGATTGGCGGTCTTCCGGCCGACCCCCTTCAGACTTAACAGCTGGTCGATCTGGTCTGGCACCCGGCCTCCAAAGCGCTCCATTAAAGTGTCAGACATCTCCCTGATCTGTTGTGCCTTGGTACGATAAAATCCTGCCGGATAGATCAAGGAAGCAATCTCCTCGTTCGACAAGGCACACATGGCATCCGGCGTACTGGCTCTCTTAAACAGGCGAGTCGAGGCCTCGGCGGTGACCGCATCCTTGGTGCGCAATGAAATGATACAGGATACCAACACGGTATACGGGCTGCGAAACTGTTCCGCAATAACGGTTACCGAAGGTGTGGCCCACTGACGGCACTCGGAGCGTAACAGTTGTATATTACGATGAATAGCGTCGTACTGCATGGCTACAGTGTAGCCCAACAGACGATACGCCGCAAGCTGGGTGCTTGCAATTTCTCAGCTGTCACGCCATGATTGATACAACAAAGGATACCACTATGGGCTTCATCGACCTTCACCTGCACTCAACCTGTTCTGATGGACTACTGACGCCAGAACAGCTGGTTGCTGCCGCCGGCCAGGCCAAACTGAACACGATCGCACTCTGCGATCATGATACCGTGAACGGTGTAGCGCTACTCCAACAGGCTGCTGCGTCAACAGGCATCAGGATCATCCCGGGTGTCGAGCTCTCCGTCGCCTTTCGCGATCACGAAGATATCCATCTGCTGGGCTATGGCATCGACATCAGTAATGCCGAGCTGCTTGACAACCTGCATGCATTTGCCTTACGCAGGACCAACCGCAACCGTGAGATTATCGCCGTCATTAATACCAAGCTCAACCAAGAGGGCAAGGTCCCGCTGGAGGTGGCCGAGGTGGAAGCCCTGGCCGACGGCGTGATCGGACGCCCTCATATTGGCCGAGCGCTGCTGGCCCGGGGATATGTCCGTGATATGCAGCATGCCTTTGACCAGTACCTGGTACCTTGCAATGTTCCAAAGTTTTATTGGCCAATGGACGAAGCACTGGGTGCCATCCGACGCGCCGGCGGTGTGGCGGTGCTGGCGCACCCTACCACCATCAGCCTGGATCACCTGCTCTTGACCGACCTGATAACTGAGTTGCAGACGCTTGGTCTGGACGGTGTCGAGATATACAACAGCCTTGCCAGCGAGGCCGACATGCTCTATCTGCAGGGGCTTGCGCGTCGACTCGATCTCCTGGTGACTGCCGGTTCCGACTTCCACGGTACATCCGCAGAAGACCAGATAGGGAAAGGGCGGGGGGGCATCCGTTTTTCCGACGCCCTGCTCCCGCCCCTCCTGACTCTTGCTGCCCAGCGCACAACGGCCCGGCAGTCATCCTAAATCAACATTTGTCTTTGTAGGCCTTGTAGTTCACCACATGGAGATTTTCCTCAATCCGCTCTACCCCTTCCACACTGGCAGCCACCCGCAAGGCGGCAAGTCGCTCCTGCTCCGAACCGATGTAGCCGGACAATATCACAACACCGTCATCCACCTCGATCTGGAAGGGACGATACTCCAACTCCTCAGACCGCAGCAAGGCGGTTTCAATCCGCTTTACCAGGATGGCATTATTTATAATCGCCTCGGCCCACTGTTCAGCCTCTTTAAGCTGAGGGTCCTTGACAGCCGCCACAACGATATCGACAATGGCTGCCTGTGAAAGACGCGAGGTATTGAAGGTCAGATCATAGCCGAGGGGGTCATTCCAATCACGATCGAAATAAAAATGAATGAATCCCCCCCGCTGGTGGTCGCTACGGCGTATCAGCTCCTGCGCAAGGTCTGGGTCAATCCATTCACGTTCTGCAAAACGTTCCACCCGTTCCTCAAAATCAGCCACAAAACGCAACCGCAACAGGTTGCCGCAGCCCTCCAGCAGATCCTGAGCACCACGCCCATACAGTATGACGTTGCCCTTTTTGGCAAAATCAAGCAACATCAACTCAATACTGTTCAGGAAGGCTGCCCGTTCACGATCTTCCACCGTATTGTACGATGGCGGTTTTTCATCAACCATCTGCATCATTTCCACATCAAGTCCGTACTGCTTGGCACAACTGGCCAGGCGCGGTCCGTCGACCAATGTGTACTTCAGCTTTTTGGCCAGCTCCTGGGCTATAAAATAAGCTCCCGTGCCCATTTCACGTGAAATTGTGATAATCGCCATCTACAGAAACACCTCCGGATAATCTGCTCACCACAACTTGCTGCACGCTACCACGTTCCGCTTGTCTGCACAAGTCAGCAATGCTAGGGTTCTGCAACTGCCACTGCAAGGAGGGGCCAGATGCCGGACAGCATCGATTTTACACTACGCTTCCTGTTGTTTGCCCTGCTGCATTCGCTGCTGGCCACAGCCCGGGTCAAGCAAAGGCTGCGTCACGTGCCCTGGTATCGACTGGCCTACAACCTGTTTTCCTTGTTCCTGCTCGGCTGGATGATGATGGCCTGGCAGTCAACCCGCGTGCTGTACCTGGTTCCCGGTATCCTCAACCTGCTGATGCAGGCACTGCAACTGCTGTCGTTGCTGGCCATGTTGCTTTGTCTGCGTCAAACCGGCCTGAGCAGTTTTCTCGGACTGCAACGCGAAGAAAGTAACGAAGGGGAGTTGTGTACCGGCGGCTGCTATGCCCTGGTTCGTCACCCTCTCTACCTGCTGAGCCTCCTGTTTTTTCTGCTGAACCCGGTCATGACAACCCGCTGGCTGACGCTCACCATCCTAGGCAGCGCCTATATGCTGCTCGGCGCCAAACTGGAAGAGCGGCGCCTACTACTCAAGCACGGTGAACACTATACCCGCTACCAGCGCAGCGTACCGTTTTTACTGCCACACATCCGTCGAAACCCCGCAAGCATTAACGCAAACTGATGTTACGAACTCCCTCTACACCTGACAACAGGTCCAGCAGACGGCAAGAGGCACTACGTGTTGCGATCCGCAACTGGAATTCAAAACGGATCGTGGCCGTATCCAGCTGACGTTCCAGCGCTGTCGCTATCAAGTTGGCGCCGCAATCTTTCACGATCTGCTCAATACGTTCAAACTGCCCTGGCAGGTCGTTGCTGACCACGGTTACCTGCTGGTATACGTCCTTATTCAGCATTCCCTCAACCTGTTTCAACACCAGCAGGCTGATCATGGCGATTGCCGTTACCACCAGCGAGATAGCAAACATACCTGCTCCGCAGGCAACGCCGATCGCAGCGGCCACCCACAGGCAGGCTGCGGTTGTCAGGCCTCGAACGGAACCTTTGTCCCTGATGATCGCGCCGGCACCGAGAAAACCGATACCGGTCACAACCTGGGCCGCGACACGACCAGGATCAACCCCCACCGCTGCAGAACCACTAAAGTTGCCGTAGGTCTTGTAAAAGCCGATCGAAACAGCCACGAACAAGGCTGCCCCCAGGGAGACCAGCAAGTGCGTTCGAAAGCCGGCCGGCCGACCATGCAGCTCCCGTTCAAGACCGATCAAGCCTCCCAGTAGCGAAGCCAGCAACAGCCTGATGACGGTATCGAGATCAAACGCTGGGGACGCCATGGTCAACCTCCTCCAGATCGAGCGTGACCTGCAACGTAAAACGCCGGCAATGCCCGTCCACCTGCACGCTCAGCGGGAGGTGCACCACGCAGGGCTGACCGACCTGAACAGCTGGTAACTGCAGAGACACTGGCTGGGCGCTGACCGGTTCTGGCGCAACCGTTACCTCAGACTGATCCGTTACGGACGAACAAATCTCCTCTGAAGGGGCTTTGCTGGCCCCATGAGTCAAACGCAGCTGTTGCACGACCGCTTGCGACAGGCTCGCCAAGGCTTGCACCACACCCTCTCCCGTCTTCGCCGAACTCCGTACCACGGAGCATTGTCCCAGATCATCACCCCACCCTGCTGCTGCATGCTGCTCCGTTTGTTCCGCCTTGTTCGCAATCAGGATGCAGGGGAGCTGACGCAGATCACGGCCATGACCTGCCAGTACCGCCCGGAGCGTCCGCAACGCCTGCTGTGTTGCTGCATCCTGCTCTTTGCCTGCCTCAGTCACAAAAGCCAGGCCGTCCACCCCTTTCAGCACCATCTTCCAGGTACCCGGGTTGGTAACCGGACCGGTCAGGGTATAAAGATGAAATCTGACCTGATAGCCATCCAACATGGCATGTTCAAAGGGAAGATAATCAAAAAACAACAGGGTGTCCCCTGCAGCCGGCATCGATTTAAGCGGCCCACACAGGTTGGGCTTGATCCGCTGATGAATGTAGCGAAACAGACTGCCTTTACCTGTGGAGGCGGGGCCGTAGTAAACAATCTTGGCGTTGATTTCACGCTTGGCGTGGTTGATGACTGCCATGGGGGAAGGGACTCCGCTCGGAGGATAGCTACTTCTTCTTGTTCAACAACATCCGCTTGGCCTGGGTGACGATCACCGAGGAGACGTTACGGCTCTTGGCGTACCCGGACAGATCCTTTTCGTTCATAGTACCCAGGTAACGCAATGCGTTGGCCAATGGCGTTTTGGGGTTCTCGATCAACGCCTTGCGGATCGGATAGTTTTTAACCCATTCCTTGTTGGCGCAGATCAGGCGCATGACCTCATCATTGGGCGAGCCGGACTTGATGATCGTCAGCACCTCTGATTCAGTGATGCGGGGATTCTTGATAACGGCGCTGCTGACCAGTTTGTTGGCATCTTTGACCAGTATCTTGCGCCACTCCTTGTCACCGGTCAGCCCCATCTTGATCTTTTCGCTGATACCCAACGTCTGGGCCAATGCGTACTTGCTGAGGTACTCCTCGCCCTCCGGCTCGTCCAGATGGGGATCTTCACCCTCATCTTCGCCTGCGGCGGGCTCATCAGCATGGGGCAAGCCAGCCAGCAGTACGTCGTCCGCTTCATCCTCCGCAGCTGGTTCCTGGGATAAAACCTGATACGCAAGCAGTTCCCTGGTTGCATTCGCCAACTCCGGAAGCGCCAGCAGCCTTTCACGGACCGGCGGGTTGCTGCCATGGGCCAGCGCAAGGTGATGCAGTAACGCCGGATGAAAGCCCCCCTGATCCAACGCTTCGCAGACCAACGTCTGATCCAGCGCATGCCAGCTGACGACCGTCCGCTCGCGAACCTGTGGGTCAGCATCCTTGCTTAAACAAAACAGCAACAACACCTGCTCACGGGGCGGAAGGTCCGTTTTCCCCTCCGCCCCGCGCAGACGTTCTTCCAGCGGAGTTCCGGGCCTGATAAAGGCTGCTACCGTCGCTGGAATGCTTATCTTGACCGCTTCAGACATGGGGAACGCTATTCCAGTACCGGCGTCCCGATACCTGCCTGCTTCAGCTTCTTCAGGGTCGATTCGGCAAGCGCACGGCTGGTATACGTGCCAGCCGTCAGCTTACGCGAGGGGACCCCCACCTGACTCTTCTGGATGCTGACCGTGATACCGGCAGCGGCCAGCCGCTGCTGTTCAGCCTGGGCGCTTGCCAGTTGAGCATAGGAACCGGCAAAGACCTCATGCTTACCGGATCTCTGGAGGGCAAACCCGTCACCGGCCGTGCGTTTTAACATTTCTACCGCCTGCAGAGCCATAGCGCGGTCGGCGTAATCGGCGTACTTCAGGCGATGCATGGTGGTCATGTGACGCTGTCCGCTGGTCATGACCGGCGTCAACCCGGCCGCCTTCACCCGTGCCATGTCAGCAGCCAGTTTCTCTTCCAGCACATAATTACCCACCACTACAGTCCAGGGACCTCCAGTCTTGGCTGGTGCCACTGGTTTTAAAGCCGGTTTGGAGACTGGTGCCTTTTTCGTTGCTACCTGGGGAACGACAGCCGGTGTTGATGCTGCCGGCTTTGTAGCGACAACAGGCTTTTGGGCCGCAGGCTTGACTACAGGGGCCACAGGCTTAACTGCAGGGACTACCGGCTTGCTTGCCGGTTGCAAAGTGGCCGGAGCTGCTGATGGCTTGGCGGCACCTGCTGCCGGTAAAGCCGGAACTGCAGCCGGAACTGCAGCAGGTGCAGTTCCGGCTACAGGGACAGCAACAGGCTGCACAGCAGATGACATCTGCGCCTGTACGCCGTCACGAGCAGGCAGTGGCTGTTTGACCACCTGCGGCACCGGCGGCGGAGCGACTGGTTGTTCCTGCGGCCTGATCAGTCCGGTAAAAAAGTACAGGTAGCCGAAGCCGCCCAGCAACAGCAGCAACAGCACCAGCAGCAAGGTCTGACGCCCCTTGTCCTGGCCCTGGTGAGCTGCATCACCCTTTGATCCCGCATCAAACTTGAAATCCATACCTTACCTCCACGTTAATAAGCAGTTACATGCATCACTCTTTTTTTGCTGCAGCCGCTTCAGCGATTACCTTCTGCGCCAGATGGGTGGGTACCTCTTCGTAGTGTGAAAATTCAGTGCTGAACAGACCGCGGTCACTGGTCATCGACTTGAGGTCATTGGAGTAAGCCAGCACTTCAGACATCGGCACCACCGCCTTGATCATCTGGGAGTTTGCCTTGGGCTCCACCCCCACCACCTTGCCACGGCGCGAGTTCAGGTCGCCGATCACGTCGCCCATATTCTCGTCCGGCACGGTCACCGACAGGTTGACGATCGGCTCAAGCAGCACCGGTTTGCACTGTTCCATGGCCTTTTTAAAGGCCATGGAGCCGGCCACCTTGAAGGCCATTTCCGATGAATCCACCGTATGGAACGAGCCATCATACAGCGCAACTCTGAAATCCACCACCGGATAACCGGCCAGGAACCCATCGGCTGCAGCCTCCTGAATCCCCTTGTCCACCGCTGGGATGTACTGACGCGGGATCACGCCACCAACAATTTTATCATCAAAGAGATATCCCTCGCCACGACCGGTGGGAGACAGTTCAATCCAACAGTCACCGTACTGGCCCTTGCCGCCGGACTGTTTTTTGTACTTGCCCTGCACCTTGGCAGTGCCGCGGATGGTTTCGAAGTACGGAACCTTGGGGGTCTTCAGCAGCACCTCCACGTTGAACTTGCGCTTCATCTTTTCCACGATCACGTCCAGGTGTACCTGACCCAGGCCTGAGATGATGAACTCCTTGGTCTGGGGATCGCGGTGAGACTCCAGGGTCGGCTCCTCTTCGATCATCCGGTGCAGCGCATTGTGAATCTTGTCCTCGTCGGCCTTGGTCTTGGGTTCAATGGCGTAGGAAATCACCGGCAGCAGCTGCTTGGCCGGTTCATACACGATCGGATTAGTGGGATCGCACAGGGTATCGCCGGTGACGGTCTCCTTCAGCTTGGCAACCGCCACGATATCGCCGGCAAAGGCCTGCTTGACCGGCTTCTGTTTCTTGCCTTCCAGTTCATAGATCTGACCGATCCGCTCCTCAACCCCCTTGGTGGCATTGTAGATGGTGGAATCGGAGTTGAGGGTACCTGAGTAAATTCTGAAAATGGTGATCTTGCCGGTATAAGGGTCGGAGGTGGTCTTGAAGACCAGTGCCGAGAACGGTTCCTTCTCGTCCGGTCCCCGCTCGATCAGCTCATTATTTTTGGGGTTGCTGCCCACCGCCTTGGTACGGTCAAGCGGCGATGGCAGGAAGTCGCAGACCGCCCGCAGTAGCTGCTTGACGCCCACATTCAGGGTAGCAGAACCGCACAGCACCGGGGTGAAGGTATTGCGCATGGTACCGACCCGCAGACCGTCCAGGATCTCCTCTTCGGTCAGCTCGCCGGCCTCCAGATATTTCTCGGTCAGGGCATCGTAGGCCTCGGCCACGATCTCAACCATATGCTCCCGCAACCGTTGGGCCTCTTCCAGGTAGTCAGCCGGGATGGCAATCTCCTCGCACGTCCCGGAACCATCCTTGGCATATTTGCAGGCCTTCATCCGGATCAGGTCCACCACCCCTTCAAAGGCCTCTTCAGCACCGATCGGCATCTGGATCGCAACACCGCGTGCCTTCAGGCTTTTCTCCATATCGTCGATGGCCCGCAGGAAATTGGCCCGCTCTTTGTCCATCTTGTTGACAAAGGCGATACGGGGGATCTCGAACTCATTGGCCCACTCCCAGACCTCCTCGGTCTGCACCTTGACGCCGGAGATGGCGGAAAGGATCACCACTGCGCAGTCCAAGGCCCGCATACAGGCACGGGTATCACCGATGAAATCGCCATAACCGGGGGTATCCACAAAATGGATCGAATGCCCGTCCCACTCGCAGTGATCAAAGGCCGACGAGATCGAGATCTTACGCTTGATCTCTTCTGGCTCATAATCCATGGCGGTGGTGCCGTCGTCCACCCGGCCCAGGCGATCGATCATGCCGGTGTTGAACAGGATCGCCTCGGCCAGCGAGGTCTTGCCGGCCCCACCGTGTGCCACAACTCCCAGGTTACGGATCTTCTCGGTTGGATACGTCCCCATGCGCTGCCTCCTTATCCTCGTTGGTAGGTGTATGGACAACTGCCAGGATTTACCGGTTACGTTCGTACAGGATCCTCAAGCCCTCCAGGGTCAAAAATTCATCAACTGCTTCAATACTTTTCGATTCAACGGCGATCAGCGACGCCAGTCCGCCGGTGGCGATCACCTTGGGCTGGTCACGGCTTTCTGCCTTGATCCGTTCCACAATGCCATCCACCAACCCCACGTAGCCGTAAAAGATACCGGCCTGCATCGAATTAACGGTGTTCTTGGCAATGGCCTGGGGTGGACGACAGATATCCACCCGGGGCAGCTTGCTGGCCCGCTGGAACAGTGCCTCCAGGGAAATCGCCAGGCCGGGGGCGATGGCACCGCCGCAGTACTCGCCATGAGCGTTGACGTAATCAAAGGTCGTGGCCGTGCCGAAATCAACGATGATCAGGGCACAACGGTACTGCTCATAACCGGCCACGGCGTTAACGATCCGATCGGCCCCCACCTCGCGGGGGTTATCGTACTGGATCTGCATGCCGGTCTTGATACCGGGCCCGACCACATACGGCGTGAGGGAAAAGAAGTCGCGGCAGAGGGTTTCCAGAACACCGGTCAGGGGTGGCACCACCGAAGAGATGATGATGGCCTTGATCTGGCTGAAGCTGATGCCAGCCAGGGAAAACAGGTCGTGAAACAGGATACCGTACTCATCGGAGGTGCGGGCCTTGTCAGTGGAGACGCGCCAGTGCCTGAGCAGCTGTTGGCCGTCATAAATACCCAGTACGATATTACTGTTGCCGACATCAATAACCAGGAGCAATCGCGTTTCTCCTTCCCTGCATTACACCACGCTCACATCGCCACTCATGATCCGCTCCAAACCGCCATCCGGCAGACGAAGCAACAGTGCGCCATCATGATCAATACCTGCAAAGGGACCCTGCAGCGTCTGGTTGCCGACCGTTACCGCCACCTGACGGCCAAAGGCGTTGCAACGCCGGGCCCATTCATCACGCACCGGACCGAACCCCGAGGCACAAAATCGGGCATACTCCTGGTCCAGGTTCAACAACAAGCGAGCCGCAAACGACACGCGTGATACCGGGCGCCCCGATGCCACAGCCAGCGACGTGGCAGGGGTGCGCAGATCATCAGGGAACTGGTCGGCAGTCATGTTCAGGTTGACGCCAATCCCCAGGATAACAAAAGCGACCCGGTCGGTCTCAGCGCTCATCTCATTCAGCAGACCCGCCACCTTGCGGTTATCCAGCAAAAGATCGTTAGGCCACTTGATGGCGGGTTGCAGACTGGTCAACTCTTCAATGGTGCGCGCCACGGCAACGGCCGAAAGGAAGGTCAGCTGCGGCGCCTCATAGGGAGGCAGTTCTGGTCGCAACACCACCGACAGATACAGGTTGACCCCGCCCGGCGAGACCCACTGGCGCCCCAGACGGCCCTTGCCGGCGGTTTGCCGTTCAGCCAGCACCGTCGTCCCTTCGACAGCACCGGCTTCAGCCAGACGAAACGCCTCGAGGTTGGTGGAGCCAACCTCATCCAGGCAGACAAGCCGCTGTCCGATCAGGCAGGTCGATGACAACCCGACTGCCAGCTGATCAGCACTCAGCAGATCGGGCCGGGTCACCAGACGGTAGCCCTGGGAGGGCAGCGCCTCTATACCGTAGCCGGCGTCCCTCAAGACGGCAATCCGTTTCCAGACCGCCGTCCGTGAAACCCCCAGAGTGCGGGAGAGCTGCTCACCGGAAACGAAGCCAGCGGCCTGTTCCAAAAGACGCAACAAATCGCTCTGTGCAAGCCGAGACGCCATAAACCCCGCTAATCCAGCAGCATCGAGATATCCGCTGCCTTGGGAGAGTGCGTCAGGGCACCCACTGAGATAATATCCACACCGGTTTCGGCAATGGCCCGCACCGTCTCGAGATTGACACCACCGGAGGCCTCCACCAGTGCCCTGCCATTGATCATCACCACACAGTCACGCATGGTGGCGCAGTCCATGTTGTCCAGCATGATGATATCGGCACCGGCGGCAAGCGCTTCCTGCACCTGCGCCACCGACTCGGTCTCTACCTCGATCTTGAGCGTATGGGGAATGTAGGATCGTGCGCGATTGACCGCCGCGCTGATACCGCCAGCGGCGGCTATATGATTTTCCTTGATCAGGATCCCGTCGTACAGGCCGGTGCGGTGATTGATGCCCCCCCCCACACGGACGGCGTATTTTTCCAGCATGCGTAGACCGGGGGTGGTCTTACGCGTATCCACAATGCGGGCACGGGTGCCGGATACTGCAGCGACGTAACATGAGGTCAGCGTGGCGATACCGCACATCCGTTGCAGCAGGTTAAGGGCCACCCGCTCAGCCTGCAGCAGCGAAGCGGCGTCACCGCTCATACGGGCGACAACAGCACCCGCTTGCAGCCGCGCACCGTCAGTCGTCAAGGCATCAAAGCTGACAGCAGGATCAAGCAGGGTAAAAACCCGCTCCGCAACCTGCAGTCCTGCAAGCACAAACGATTCCTTGGCAATCAACCGGGCAGTGGCAGGCCGCTGATCGGGCACACAGGCCTGGGTGGTCAGGTCGCCGGTATGGATATCTTCCTTGAGGGCGTGGCGGATCAGGTCATCAAGGTCAAGGGTAAGCATCAAAAAGCGCCTTCCTTCTAGGAGAGTGGCACCTCTATACCACAGCTGCACCCCCCTCGCAACCGATTCAATCCTCTCTTTCAGGCTGACGCAAGGGTGTATACCAATTGTATACAATTATCAATTGACAACCGAGGCCTTCACCCTTACACTACCCCGATTCAAAAGCCATATCATCCAGTTTTAAGGGGGATTTCGATGAACGGCCGGATTATTACCTTCGTTGTTGCAGCCCTGGTCATGCTGACGACCGCCACTGTGCAGGCCAAAGATGTCAAGTACAGCTTTGGCAATGCACCGTCTGTCACCTTCAGCCACGACAGCCACCTGGCCAAAAACAGGGATTGCAAGACCTGCCACAGCGCCATCTTTGACCTGTCCAAACACCGCAGCTACACCATGGCCGAGATGGAGAAGGGTAAATCCTGCGGTGCCTGCCACAACGGCAAGAAGGCCTTCAGCGTCGCTACAGAGAAAGACTGTCTGCGTTGCCACCGTGCCGTCCCCAGCGCCAGCGTCTACAAGATCTCGGCCGGAGACGCCACCTTCAGCCACGACTCCCACGTCAACGCCAAGGGCTTTGGCTGCAAGAGTTGTCACAATGCTGGCCCCCAACGCCGCGGCGTCACCATGGCGGCCATGGAAAAGGGCAAATCCTGCGGTTCCTGCCATAACGGTAAAATGGCCTTCACCGTGGCCGCCAACTGTGGTTCCTGCCACCGCGGACTGCAGACCAAAACCCTCAAATACAAATCAAAACCGGTTAACGATGCCGTGTTCAGCCACGACTTCCACAGCCAGGTGTACAAGTGCAACGACTGCCACACCAAGAAATTTGATTACCGTCAGGGTTCCCGCAAGGCCACCATGGCCGAGATGGAAAAGGGTAAGTCCTGCGGCAGCTGCCACGACGGCAAGACCGCCTTCGCCGCCAGCGGTGATTGCAACAAGTGTCACGTCGGTTACAAGCCGGCCAACCTGACCTTTAAAAACAGCCGCGGTACGCTTGTAGGCTACTTCAGCCACGATTTCCATACCGCTGCCTTCCAGTGCAACGACTGCCACACCAAGCTCTACCCCTACGGCGGTGGCAAGCGGACCACCATGGCCGAAATGGAGAAGGGCAAATCATGTGGTGCCTGCCACGATGGCAAGACTGCCTTTGCCACCACCAGCAGCTGCGCCAAGTGCCACAAAAAACCATAACGCAATAACGTTCGCACCAGTACACAAAAGGCGTCACCCCGAGCGGGTGACGCCTTTTGTGTTTTTGTTATCATCCACCAGAGTAGCGACGCTGTGTCATTTAATGCAGCTTGCGACGGTCCATCACGTAACAGCTGGCGCTGTTCTTTTTGGCAAGCTTCTTCAGTTCTGCCGCCACTTCCGCCACCCTTGCGGCATGGGTCAGGTCGGCACAGTCCATCGGCACGATCGCGATCGATATTGCCAGCAGCGGGATATGCTCTTCCTCTCCCTTGCGATTATGGGCCTGGTAGTAACCCTGCTGCTTGATCTGCTCATCAAACAGGGTCTGTACAATCCGGTCAAAGTGATCGATCACGGTCTTGCAGACCTGCTCGGCCCGCTCACGTGGCACGATGAAGACAAAGTCGTCTCCTCCCACATGGCCACAGAAACCACCGCCGGTCTCGCGCACGGTGTTGGACATGATGCGCGCCAACATCCTGATCACCTCGTCGCCATGGGAAAAGCCGTAGACGTCGTTGTAGGGCTTGAAGTGGTTGATATCCACATAGCAAACCGTCAAGGGCCAACCCATCGACTCCTCAATGGCCCGTTGAATGGAGGTATTACCCGGCAGGCGTGTCAGGGGATTGTTGTCGAAGATACGCTTGAGCCGTGTCAACGAGAGGGTGATCCGGCTGAATAGCTCATTGAAGTTGATCGGCAGGGAAATAAAGTCGTCCAGCGGAAAGTCGTCCCACGACTCCTGTTCAGAACTGAGCGGAAAGATGCCGATGATCGGGATCGGACTGAAAAAGCTGTCGCTGCGCAGGGTCAGCAGCAGATCACGACAGCCGGTGCAAGGCGAAGAGAAGTCGACGATGATCAGGTCGGGCGGGTCAGAATAAAAGACGCCCAGAGCCGCCGAGGTCTTGTCGACCACCGTCACCTGGTAGCCTTTACTCTGCAGGCGCAGTTGCAACAGCGTAACCGCTGACTGATCGCTTGATATCAGTGCAATCCTAGGCTTCGGTGGCATCGGCGATCTGCATCTCCAGACTGAAGTTCTTGACCTCGATCAGCTTGTCTTCCAGCTCGGCAACAATATCTTCCACCAGCTTCTCATCCAGCTTGAGTACCTCCCAGGCCAGGGGATCGATCATCGGCACATACGGGTCGCCACTGTCACCAAAGGCACTGGCCTTGATCAGTACATCGGCAACGTGTACCACCGCCGTCTTGACGCGATGCGAATCCGACTTGATCAGATTGTGATGATACGAGATCGGCTCCGACAGTTTGTCCGGCAGGTACCAGCTCTTGGCAAGCCAGCCACCAACTTCGGCGTGGTCGGTATCCAGAATCTGGCGCTCCGCCTCCAGGATATACAGCTCGTCGGTTTCGATCGCATGGCGGATATCGAGCATCTCGTCGGTACATTTAAGGCCGATGATCACCTTGCCGATGTCGTGCAGCAGGCCGGCGGTGGCGATCTCCTCCACCTCCGGTATGCCCAGTTTTTTGGCGGTGATGTTGGCGGCAGTGGCCACCCCCAATGAGTGTTCCCACAGCCCGATGCTGTTCTTCTCCATGATCTCGAAGATCGATGATGACAGGGCCAGGGATTTGACCACATTGACCCCCAGCAGGATCATGGCGTTGCTGATGGTGGAAACACGGTAGAAACCGTAGGAGGGGGAGTTGGCCAGCCGCAGGATGCGGGCCGACAGCACCTGATCGGACGCAACGATGCGCGCCATCTCCTGCACTGAGGCCTTGTCGTTTTCAGACAGTGCATTCAGCTTGGTAATGACACCGGGCAGCGTCGGCAGCGTCTTGGTGTCCATGATGATCCGCTTGAGGTCACTCCGCCGTTCGTCCACCGTCTTCTCCCATCATGGTTGTGATATGCTTGCGATACACGTCCAGCAATACCTGATTATACCGGTTGGCGCCTGTCTTTGAGAAACGTCGCTCCAGATCAGCCAACTGCTCTTCCAACGAACGCTCGCCCTCCTGTTGCACCGGGTGCCCTTCCACGTAGATCGACTGTACGCCCAGGTGGGCCAGGCGACCGATCAGGCTATCAGTCAGCGTCGTGCCCTTGCCACAAATCGGGATGCCGGCCGGGCTGTCGTTCCGGAATACGTCCCGGGCCAGCACCATTTCGGCTTCCGCCAGGTTAAGTGGTATTTTTTGCATGCCTACTCCCGTATCTGCATAGAAAACCTAGCGTCGTATATAGAAACAAAGCGCCACTAATGTCAAATCGCAATTCCAGCCACTATCTGCCGCCGTAGGGATCGCTCCAAACGGCATCAACCGGCGGCAGCTCCAGCGGTCGCCGGTCCTTCACCCGGAAAACCTCAATGCCGGCCTTGGTCTCAAGCGGACAGACATGCTCGCAGATGCCGCAACCGTTGCAGCGTTCTTCCACCACCCAAGGCATCCGCACCGTCTTTAGGGTACCATCGTCTTGGCGAACCGCAACCGGCCGGGAGCGAATCGCCTTATCAGCTATCGGGCAATGTTCTTCGCAGACAATGCAATCAATCCCCCTTGCAAAGGGCAGACAATGGTTCCGGTCAAAGACCGCCTTGCCGATTACCTCACGTTTTTTCTGCTCCACAGGCAGATTGGGTATGGCCCCGGTGGGGCAGACCTGGCCACAGAGGGTGCAGTTGTATTCACAGTAGCCCAGGCGCGGGATCAGCTGCGGTGTGTAGACCGCCGCCAGCCCCCCCTCCAGCACGGCTGGGTAGAGGGCGTTCTTCAGGCAGACCTTCATGCACTCGCCGCAACGAACACAGGCCGCCATGAATGCCGTTTCGTCGCGCACTCCGGGCGGACGCAAGAAACGGGTCTGCAGATCACTCCGTTTGAAACGTGCCACCGCCGGCAGCGTAACCCCGATGGCCAGTCCGCCCAAGAGCAGCCGGCGCTGGGGCCACTGCACCTCTTGCTGTGTCGCTGGTGAGGACAGCACAAAACGGGTGCGCTGGTGAGGACAAAACTCAAGGCAATCCATGCAGAGCACACAATCTGCCTTGTGTAGCTGTGTATCCTGAAAGGCGGTCGGACAGTGGGCCTGGCAGTTGCGACAATCACTGCAAAGGCGGTCTGGAACCCGCATGAACGGTGCAACCCGGGCCAGTACTCCCAACAAGGTCCCCAGTGGACACAGGTTACGACACCAGTTGCGGGTCTCGAACCGCTCCAGCCAGATGATCAGCAGCAACAGCCCGGCAGAAAGAGCGGACAGGGGGTAAAAGGCATCACGGAACGGCAGCAGGTAGTCCCGCAGCAGACTGTAGGCCGGGGCCAACAGATCACGCTGCTCCCCCAGCAGACCGTACAACTCGACCCAGCCCTGCCGGAACGCAAAGCCGAACAGCGGATAGAAGAAAAAACCTAAGGCCCGTACCAGCAGAGCAATCGGGTCAAACAAGCCAGCCAGGTTGAGATTGAACAACGAACTGATCAATAACGGCAGCAGCAGCCAGTACTTGAGCCGTCCCTGCAACCAGCGTAGCGGCCCTGTCTTGGCCATCCTGGTCGTAACCAGATCCAGCAGCGTCCCCAGCGGGCAGATCCAGCCACAGAAAAAACGGCCCAACAGCAGCGTTGCCACCACCGTCAGCAGTGCTGGCAACAGCAACCAGGTCCACTGTTTGACAGCCAGCAGGTGACTGGCCAGCACCAGCGGATCGGCCCTGAAAAAGCTGTTGACCGCAGCGTTGATCGTATCACTGCCACGGTAGTCGGTCTGCACAAACAGCACCAGAAACAACGCCAAAAACAGGTACTGGCTGATGCGGGACGGTCGCAGCCGCTTCATGGCGCTCCTCCTCCCCGATACCGCGCCACCAGGCGGCGCTCAACGGCAAACCGCACTAACAACGGAATGGTCACGGCTGAAAAGATCAGACCGCAGCCCACCCACTCGTGCAGCGTGAGCCGTTCGCCCAGCACAAGAAAGCCGGCCGCCAGACTCCAGACCGGGTCGAGGGTGTAGATCAGACCGGCCTGGGTAGGGGTAACATACCGTTGGTACCTGTTCTGCAGGGTAAAGCAGAAGATGGTAGGAAAAATGGCGCAATACACAACCGCGCCGATCCCCTGCAATGACACGCTGAAGGCCTGGGTCGGCAAAAGCATCGTAGCGGTGCCGGCCCACAAGGAGACCACCCCGAACTGCACCAGCGAGACTAGATACACATCTTCGTCTTTGAGCACCTTGGAAACACTCAGGATATGGACGGCGATCAGCAAGGCGCACAGGGTCGAGAACAGATCTCCCCGGTTGAAGCCCTCACCGCCGCCGCTGGCCAGCAGGGCGATCCCCAGACAGGCCAGAATGATGCCCAGCAGATTGATCTTGCCGATCCGGTCACGCCAGACAATGCGTGAAATCAGCGGAATAAACAGCACAAACAGATTATTGATCACGCCAGCCCGGGAGATACTGGTACCCTGAATGCCGAACACAAAGGTCAGGTTGGTGATTCCCAGCGCCGTGCCGACGATCAGACCGCGTTTAAGGGTCACCAGGTCGAGCCGATGCAAACGGGGCAGGCAGGCCAGGGCCAACAGCGCGGTGGCCAGTGAAAAGCGGAACAGCACGAAGTACGGCGGGGGTATCTCGCGCAGACCGATCTTGGTAAACAGGAAACTGCCACCCCAGAAAAAGGTGGTCAGTATCAGCATAAGCAGCACCCGTCGCTGGGACGGGCGTATCTCATCGGTCACGGCGTTCATGCCTCACCATCATTGAAAACGGGTACCGCAGGAGCACATCATGTCGGGCAGGACCACAGTACCATCGCGCCAGCATGGCTAGCCGATCCGGTACTGCTTGCGCACCGGCTGCAGTACCTCCCACTGACAACTCATACCGGCCGGAAAGACCACCAGATCACCGACGCCGATCTCCACCGGCGCTCCGCCATCCGCAGGCGTCACCACCGCCTGCCCCTCCAGCAGGTAGCAGACCTCTCGCTGGTCGTACTGCCAGGGAAACTGCGCAACCTCGCAACTCCAGACTGCCCAATCCTTCACCCCCAGCTGTTCCAGCCGTTCATCTGCCGGCTGTTGTTCAACCATGATCGGCAACATCACACCTCCTTCTCCTGTTTCCAGTGTACTGCCAGCCAGACCGTCTCCTGCTCCGGCGCGGTCCAAACCACGCGATGACGACAATGTGCCGGCAGATGCAACCAGTCACCCGGCTCCAGACGACGGGCAGCACCCTCGTCAGCCAATTGTAATTCTGCGCCGCCGGTCAACAGGAGCACCCACTCATCACGTTCCTGATCATACCACACCCCTTCAGACGTAACCTGCCCCCGGGAGACGATACGTTCAATCTGCATACTGCCCGGTTGTTCCAGCAACACCTGAAAAATTTCAGCTTGTTGTGCATCGGGTAGATTTGCCAGCAGATTGCCGCTTCTGATGTCGCAACGCACGGTAACCTCGAGTGATTTTTCTGGCAGCAGGCACCCCTGCAGCATCAAGACGGTTGTAATCTGCGAAATCTACAGTACAATAGGGCCCATTGTAAGCAGTCAAGGAGTTGATCAGATGACCAGAAACGATCGCGCAATCGTGAGTTGCCTTGAGGACCTTGAAACAACTCGCTTTGAACAACTTATGGCAGATGAGCGTTTCAAAGACAACCCCTTGCTGCCTGAGATGAGCCAGCTGCACGAGTTGTACCGCACACTGGCCCAACGCGCCGAGCGGCTGGCCAAGGAAAAGAGCCGCCTTGAAACGCAGTTGGGCAACATGAACCGCTCACTGGACCTGGCCACCCGGATCGATGCCATGACCGGCCTGGCCAACCGACGAGCCATTATGGAAAAGATCGATCAGGAGTTCAGCCGGGCCCAGCGTCATCAACGGTCAACCTCCATCGTTCTGGCCGACCTGGATAACTTCAAGCAGGTAAACGACCGTTACGGCTACAATACCGGCGACGATCTGCTGGTTGAGGTGGCCCGGGTGCTACGCAGCTGCGTCCGCAGCGAAGATATCTGTGCCCGCTGGGGCGGTGAGGAGTTTCTGCTGCTGCTGCCGGAAACACCGCTGGAGGGCGCATTATCGGTGGCCAACAAGATTCGCGAATCGATTGCCATGACGGTCTTTTCTGCCAATCGCCACGGCATAAAACTGACCGCCAGCCTGGGGGTTTGCGAATACCAGGCCGACCAGAACATCTTCGAGTCGATCAAGCGTGCCGACCAGGCCTTGTATCAGGCCAAACAGGCCGGCAAGAACCGTGCAATGGTGGCTCCGTAACGCATCACCCTAGGGCAACGCACCGGCCTTCCTGAGCCGCACAGCCAACGCCTCAGCCATCTGCTGGTAGCCGGCAGCATTAGGATGGATCGTATCCGACTTAAGTGAGCGATCCGCCAAGATACGAGCCAGGACCTTACCCTCATACGGAATACCGGCCTCTCTGGCAATGTCGTCGTACCATCCCGGCACCTCCAGCCCCAACCCCAGGCGTGGCACACCGATCAGCACTACCCCAATCCCCCGCTCACGCAGCAGCCCCACCATGGCGCGCAGATGCTGTTCGGCCTTTGCAGGGTCAAGCCGCTGCAAAAAATCGTTACCACCGAGACACAGCAGTACCAGTGCCGGCTGTTCCTGTTCCAGCAGCTGCGGCAGCCTCGCCAGGCCAGCCGCAGTCACCTCACCCGGCACCCCCGCATTAACCACCCGACGGCCGATCAACCGGCTCAGCACCGCCGGATAGCTGGAGTCCGGGTCAGCCCCGGTCCCGGCGGTCAGGCTATCACCAAAGGCCACGACTACTGCATCGGGAGTCAGCGGCGTCAGCTGCGGCGACGAGGAACAGCCGGCGCCGAGCAGCAGCACGCCCAGGGCAATCAGAACCACCAACCTGATCAAAACGGGCTTAGCCTTCACGAACGTCCTCCTCCCGCGGCAGCCAGACCGACACGGAACAGCCTTTGCACAGAAACTCACCCCAGCCCTGTTGATTGGTGATCACCGCTGCGCTGATGTGACCGGTCACGTCACGATAGACCGTCTCCGGCTGCCCTACCTCCATCCACTTGCAGCCATCATCACCATTGCTGATCAGCACCGCCATCCCGCCAGGATGCTCATTATCTCCCAGCCGTGTCCAGCCGATGGTCGCCGGGTGATCAAAATAGTCGTACTGCGGTCCATAGGCATGACTACGCCGTGCAGACAGAAAACGATCCAAGAGAAAGCGGTGCGAAGACAGCACGATCCGATGCTGTTTTCCGTCGTGGCCCTGGTCCTGGTACTCAGCGCCGTAGTAGTCCGCATAAAACAGACAGGGATACCCCTCCTGCCGCAACAGTATCAGGGCGTAGGCCAACGGTTTAAACCAGGCCTCCACCACCGACTCCAGCGCCTGCAGCGGTTGAGAATCATGGTTCTCCACAAAGGTGACGGCATGGCCGGGACGGGCCCGCATCACGCTGCCGTCCAGAATACGTCGCAGGTCAAACTCACGTCCAGCCCGGCTGGCGCGATGAAAGTTGTAGTGCAGCGGCACATCGAAGACCGCCATCCGCCCTCCCACGTCATCGATGTACCACAGCAGGGTCGACAGGCTGTTGACCCAGTATTCACCAACCACAAACAGGTCACGTCCGGCGTGCCGCTCCAGCTGGTCCAGCCATTCAGGAAAAAACCAGGCCGCAATATGCTTGATGGCATCCAACCGGAAACCATCGACACCGGTCGTATCCAGATACCAACGCCCCCAGCGGGCCAGTTCCTCCCGCACCTCGGGGTGCTGGCAATCCAGATCGCAGCCCATCAGATAGGCAAAATTGCCGAACTCCAGTGAAACCTCGTCGTCAAAACGTTTGCCATCCAACAGGTAGACCGTATCCCGTTCCTCCGGATGCAGCTGATCGTAGTCAACGGCGTCGAAATGCTGCCAGTGCCACTGAAAGGAAGAGTGACGCCCCTGGCGACCGGGAAAGCTGAAACCGGTGTAGGCCTGAATCTCGCGTGACGCGCTTTTGGGATGGATGCGGTCTCCCCGTGCATAGGGGGTGGCACGGCAGACCTCAACCTGATCGCCCCCCATACGGTGGTTCAAGACAGCATCGGCATATACCTGCAGCCCTGCCTGCCGCAACCGCTGCAGGGCCTGCAGATACTCGTCTCTGGTGCCATACTTGGTCCGCACCGAGCCCTTTTGATCAAACTCTCCCAGGTCATACAGATCGTAGACCCCGTAACCGACATCAATGCCACCACCGATCCCCTTATAGGCCGGCGGCAACCAGAGCGCCGTGACCCCGGCCTGGCTCAACTCATCGGCCCGTTGCGCCACCTCACGCCACAGTGAACCATCTGCCGGGAGGTACCAGTGAAAATACTGCATCATCACGCCATTCAGGTCGGACATCGGTTCACCTCCCCACTACAGCTCAATCCTACTTCAGGCCTTGATTACCTGTACCCGCCGGAGGTCCATCTCACCCAGCCCCCGACGTGCAGCGGCCACCGTGGTCGGGATATCAGCCGGTCGCATGCCGAACAGGGTGGTGGCGTAGGCGTCGGCAGCCACAATATCCCGGGAGGCAACAATGGTATTGAGCACCCGTACATCCGCCAGGCTACCGCCCTGGGGGCCGTGGGCAGTAAGGATACGGGTGGCATCGATCACGGTCAGGTGACTCTTCAACACGCGGTTTACATCGGCCAAGGCAACCTCCAGATTGCGATGGGTGTAACCACGGTTGCCTCCCATCACCCCCATGATGTTCTTTAATCCCAAGGTGAGCCGGGAGAGTCCATGATGCTTGGCGATCGGCACGTTGATGAAGACATTGGCGTTCAGGGCCTCGTCGTACAGTTCCCACTCTTTCAGAAACTGCCCGTTCAGCAGCACCTTCCTGAACCGCTCCGGTTCGATCTGCTTGACCTCGACCCCTTTCATCCCCTTCAGCGCCAGCTGGATACCGCTGTTGATATAGCAACGCCGGGGATCGTTGCAGGTATGGTCAAACACCTTGACCCGTCTGGCACCTGCAGCCAGGCACTCTTCCGCCAGCGCCCGTACCACCAGTGGATGGGTGTTGGCGGCGAATTCAGGAGCGCGGTCCCAGCCCATGTTGGGCTTCAGTACCACCACGTCACCCCGCTTGACAAAGGCACCCATCCCACCCAAGGCAGCCACTGCCCGCCGGGTGATGGCAGCATAGTCACCCCCCTCAGCCACCGCCACCGTTGAGCCGCTTCCGGCCAGGGCCTGGCGGCCCAATAGTGAGCCGGCTACCAGGCTAGCGGCTGTGCCTTTCAGAAACGTTCGTCGATCCATGGACACCTCCCAAACTCTGACGTAGTAAAAGTGTACGGCAGACCGAAACTTTTGCAAGCCACGCAAAAGCCCCGCAACTGACGTCACGGGGCCTTGTTTGAAACCGTTGAGAAGAAAGGGAAACGCTAGCTACTTCAACACAAAGGCCACCCGCGCATCGGCCATGAAGCCATTGGCCTGATTGGCGGCAAAGATCTGCAGCGCGGTCTCATCTGACACCTGCAGGTCTGAAGCGCTGACGATACCCGAGGCCGACACCACCAACGGGTTCTTGACGCCCCGCTTGCCGAGGGCAGCCCGCGCCTTGTCAACACTGTTGGTGTACTCGCCGCAGCCCTGCTCCACCAGCACCTTCTGGCTTATCTTGGCCGGGTCGTAGAGCACCTCGCCCTTGGGATTAAAGATCCGGTTGATCAAGGCCGGCCGGAAGGCGTAGGCGGTGGCATCAATGATCAGGCCATCGTACGGCTGCGCCGGAGGAGCAGCAGGCACCGCCTCAGCCGGCAGCACATAACTGGGCTTGTCAAGCTCTTGCGCAATCTTGGGTTCTGTCAGAATCTTTTCGTACATCACGCTGGCAAAGCTCTTGGGCCCGGTCATCCCCACCTTGAGGATCACCAGTGCCGTCTCTTCCGCCGGGTTCCACTCCTGCACCACCACTTGCGAACCACGCACAAAACCGGCCACTACCGTCTTGATCTCATCAGAGCCGAGCTCGGAATCCAGCACCGAGGTTTCACTGACCACGGCCACGCCGTGCAGCAGCTCGGCCAGGGCGCGTTGGGCCTTGACCTTGGCGGCGGTAATGGCGGTCAGACGTTTCTGGGCACCGCTGGTCCCTTTCTTGCCGACCCCCTCACCCATCACAAGGATGGTATCCTGCTTGAAGGCCTGTTCCGTCGTCACCGTAATGGTCTGCTTGGTTTCAATCAGATACTTACGGGCAACCTTGTACTTCAGATCCACCTCTTCGGCCTGAGCCAGACCCGCCATACCCACCAGCGCCAGCCCCATCAGCAACAGTCGCATCTTCATACCTGCCTCCTCACGCTACGGTAGTCGTTACTCAAATTAGTAGATATTGATCTTTTGTTGCAGCATCCGGATCGCAAGGATCGCCTCGGCGCCATCCACCGGCTCGGCTACACGGAATTCACCGGAAAGATCGCCTTCCATGATGCCACGGCTGGTCATGTTCAGCACGGCGTTGTAGTAGGGCGAGGTGGACTTCACATCCGCGAAGGGCGAACGATCCTGTCCGAAAAAGGCGGTGGCCAGTTTTTCATTACCGGTCAGCTTGATCAGCACATCCTCAAGAATAAAGGCCATTTCACCGCGGGTGACGCTATCATCAGGCTTGAACAGGTAGGCCTTGGTAGTCTGGTCGAATTTGGGCTCCAGGCCGCGCACCTTCCACTTCATGGTGGTCAGCACCTCGTCACGGAATGGATGCGCCAAGACATCAGCCGGTGTGAATTCGGCCTTCATGGCGGCCAGTTGCGACTTTGCCGGTATGCGGCCGGCAAACAGCTGCTCCACCTTGAGTTCATCCACCAACAGAGCGGTCAGATCACCCCGGGAAACACTATCTTTAACGGCAATCTTGCGCCCCACATCACCCACCGAAATCCCGCCCAGGGCCCGCAAGATTTTTGAGGTCTTTTTCCAGGCCTGATCCGCAGGTCCGTTCCATTTGCCCATCTTGCGACTATCAAGGGTTTCGCGGAATTTATCCTCAGCCTTGCGGAAAGCATAGGCCTCAAGGTAGGCCAAACCCATGAAGTAGGAGGCTGCCTCCCTGCCCTGGTAATAGTTCAACAGCTTTTCGTCCACCGGCACCTTGAGCGCCTTGGCATAGAACTCCTCTGCAGACTCCAGCCATCCCTGCCCTTTCAGGGCAGTTGCCACCCGCAGGCTGGCCAGCAAGAACTCAAAACGGTCGTTATCATTGTTGATCTGGTCATCGGCCCGTTCAAGGTACTCGTGGGCCTGTCGGGCCTCGACGTCACGATAACGAGGATCACTAAGCGCTTTGGCACGCAAGGCGGCCACCATTGCCTTGCCGCCGTAGGCTGCCGAAAATTCGTCATCGCAGTACACGGCGCGATCAAACTTTTCCGTGGCCAGCTCAAGCTTACCAGCCTCCAGTGCCTCCATACCCCGCAGATAGTGATGAGCAGGGTTATCCTCCGGCGCTGTGCAGCGGGCCACTTTTTGGGAACAACCGGCTGTAGCCACCAGCAGCACAGCCAACATAAACAACCAAGCGCGTTTCATAGGAAACTCCTTTGAACAACCGAAAATCATGTCCGGACGCAGCCGGACGCAGCAACAAGGTACTGCTACCCCACCACCACCTACGGTATCACCATTCAGCGGAATGTAAACATTCCTGCCTGATCATGCGTCAACAGCTAGCAGCGCGGCCCCCAGCAGGCCTGCGTCATCTCCCAGCGCAGCCTGCCGGACAACCACCCCAGACAAGATCTGAGCAAAGGTGCGCTGACGCAACTCATGCTCCAGCTGGACCTGAAACAGGTCAAAACTGGCGGAGACGCCACCACCAATCACGATACCATCCAGATTAAGCACATTCAGCAGACCAGCCACAGCGATGCCCAGATACCGGCCAAGCTGGCAAAAAAGCTGTTGGGCGTCATGATCACCTTCCCGCGCCAATTGTGCCAACTCTGCCGCATCAAGTCCGCCGCTCAGCCGGCGCAGTGCCGTGGCCGACACGTACTGTTCCAGACAGCCCCGGTTGCCGCAAGGACAAGGAAAACCCTCCGGCTCGACGGTCACGTGACCGAATTCTGCCGCAAAGCCGTTGCTGCCCTCCCATAGCCTGCCGTTCAACAGCAGACCACTCCCCAAACCGGTACCGATGGTGATGACCAGCATCGCGTCAAGACCTTGCCCCGCGCCATAACGGGCTTCACCTAGAGCGATCAGATTAGCATCGTTAGCGCAACGCACCGGAAGCCTCAACTGCTTCTCCAACTGCTCCCGCAGGCCCAAACCTTCCAGCGCAGGCATATTGACCGACGAATGGACCACACCATGGCGGTCGATCAGGCCCGGCACCCCGACCCCCACGCCGCCAACCGGCAAACCAAGAGAATCAGCCGTTGCCAGTAAAGCAGTCACCCCCTGCTGCAGGCGATCCAAAAACGGCTCGCGTCCTTCATGGATCATACTGAGCATTCGAAAGCGTTGCAACACCTCCCCGCCTGAGCTTACCAAGGCCCCCCGCAGGTTGGTGCCGCCAATATCAATGCCAATAAAGCTGTGCAGCGTCTTTGCCACCAGGTGTCTCCCCATAACCAGCTTTTGGGACCAATTGTAATCCAGCATCTGCAGAGCCGCAACCATCGGAGGCCGAAAAGAGACTATTTTTTTAGCAGCGATTGATTGCGCTTGACAGGGTCGACATGATCGGCATAGTGTTCTTTAGTTTTATTAAATAAACCATCAATTTTCTTGATTAAATCAACAAGTTTTTTACCTTTACTAAATTTCGGAGGCACACTAACAGATGGCAAAGACCAAAGGCGCACTTGAGTACCATTCCATGGGCCGTAAGGGAAAAATTGAGGTGGTCTCCACCAAGCCCTGCCTGACCGCAGAAGATCTGTCCCTGGCCTACTCACCCGGCGTAGCCGACCCCTGCCTGGAGATCGAGAAAAATCCCGATGACGCCTACAAATATACCGCCAAAGGCAACCTGGTGGCGGTGGTATCCAACGGCACTGCCGTGCTGGGCCTGGGCAACCTGGGCGCCCTGGCCAGCAAGCCGGTTATGGAAGGCAAAGGGATCCTGTTCAAGCGCTTTGCCGACATCGATGTCTTCGACATTGAGCTCAACACCGAGAATCCGGATGAGATCATCAAGGCCTGCCAACTGCTGGAACCGACCTTTGGCGGCATTAATCTGGAGGACATCAAGGCGCCTGAGTGTTTCTACATCGAGGAAGAACTGAAAAAGACCATGCAGATTCCGGTCTTTCATGACGATCAGCACGGTACCGCCATCATCTCATCGGCTGCCCTGATCAATGCGCTGGAGCTGGTGGGCAAAAAGATCGAGGATATCCGGATCGTGGTCAACGGCGCCGGCGCCTCGGCCAACTCCTGCGCCAAACTGGCGATTGCGCTGGGGGTCAAGCCCAACAACATGATCATGTGCGACACCAAAGGGGTCATCTACAAGGGACGTACCGAGGGCATGAACCCTTACAAGGCCCTGTTTGCCGCCGACACTCCCTTCCGCACCCTGGAAGAAGCAGCCAAGGGGGCCGACGTACTGTTCGGTCTTTCCGCCAAGGGGGCCTTCACCCCCGACATGGTGCGCAGCATGGCGCCGAACCCGATCATCTTCGCCATGGCCAACCCCGACCCGGAGATTACACCGGATGAGGCACTCGCCGCCCGTGGCGACGTAATCATCGCCACCGGCCGCTCCGACTATCCCAACCAGGTCAATAACGTACTCGGCTTCCCCTTCATCTTCCGCGGCGCCCTCGATGTGCGCGCAAAAAGCATCAACGAAGAGATGAAGCTGGCAGCGGTGCATGCCCTGGCAAAACTGGCCCGTGAAGAGGTGCCTGATTCGGTGAGCAAGGCCTACGGCAACGTTAAATTTTCCTTCGGTCGCGATTACATCATCCCCAAACCGTTCGACCCCCGGGTACTGCTGCATGTGGCGCCGGCCATTGCCCAGGCAGCCATGGATACCGGTGTCGCCCGCCAACCGATCGCTGACATGGCCAAATACATCGAGCACCTCGAGTCGACCCAGGGCAAGTCGAAAGAGATCATGCGGATGATCATCAACAAGGCCAAAAGCGACCCAAAACGGATCGTGTTCCCTGAAGGGGACAACGAGAAGATTCTGCGCGCAGCACAGCTGCTGGTAGACGAAGGGATAGCCTTCCCGATCCTGATCGGCAACAGTATCAAGATTCGCAACAAAATCGACGAGCTGGGACTCAATCTGGATGAGATCCAGATCGTCGACACCGAGAACTCCAAATATACCGAACCCTATGCACAAGAACTGTACCGTCTGCGGCAACGCAAGGGGATTACCGAGAGCGAGGCGCGCCGCATCATGCGGCGTAAGTCACGTAACCATTTTGGCGCAATGATGGTACGCATGGGAGACGCTGATGCCATGCTGTCCGGCATCGACGCCCACTACCCCGATACCATCAGACCGGCGCTGGAGGTTGTCGGCAAACGAGAAAACCTTGCCTCGGTGCATGGCATGTACATGATGGTCTTCAAAAAAGGGATCTATTTCCTGGCCGACACCACCGTCGAGATCGAACCCTCCCCGGAAGAACTGGCAGAGACCGCCATACTGGCATCTGAAAACGTCAAGGTGTTCGGCGTAGAACCGCGGGTAGCCATGCTCTCCTTCTCCAACTTCGGCTCGGTGCAGCACCCCCATTCCGAAAAAGTACGCCGTGCCGTCCAAATCGTAAAGGAGCGGGCACCAGATCTGATCGTTGATGGCGAGATGCAGGCCGATACCGCAGTGGTGCAGGAGCTGCTCGATCATTACTCGTTTTCAAAACTGAGCTCCCCGGCCAATATCCTGATCTTCCCGGATCTGGATGCCGGTAACATTGCCTACAAGCTACTCGCCCGTCTTGGCGGCGCCGAAGCGATCGGACCGATCCTGATGGGGATGAAAAAACCGGTCCATGTCCTGCAACGTGGTGATGATGTGGGCGAAATCGTCAACATGGCTGCCATTGCCGTGGTGGACGCACAACAAATCCGCGCCTGACCCCCCTCCCCCAGCCTGCCGGGGACCTTTACCCGGTCCCCGGCAGGCCTTTGCTACGCTGCCCCCGCACCAAATATTTTTTGACAGTACGGCTGTGCTGCTCTATTGTTACACAATTGTACTCAACGGTAACCACCAACTGACACCAAGCAGGAGGCGCTTCCATGTTTCAGCTCCCAAAGGGCAATCCCCTTTTTGAAAATCTGGCTGTCACCAAGCTGAAGCTGACCGATGTAGTCACCAAATTGGCCAACGGAAGCTTTAGCGGCTATGCCAGCTTCACCTTTCCCAACGCGACCGGCATCCTGGTCTTCGAAGCAGGCAAGCTGGTCACCACTTTTTACAAAACAACGCAAGGCCCATCATTAAGCGACTTCGAAGCCATGACCGCCCTGGCTGAGCAGATGGCAAACAGTGACGCAGGTACCATGGACGTTTATCGCCTTTCCAAAGACCTCACCATGTGCGTCAACTCCCTGTTGCAGGGCGAAGTACTCTACCGTTCCCAGGAACTGGTCCTGATCGACATCAAGACCCTGCTGGAGCGGATCAAGAATGAACGGATGAACGGTTGCCTGCGTATCTACACCGATGAAAAATCAGCCATGATTTTTTACAAGGAAGGCAACCCGCTGGGGTTCTTCCACGACGGCTCACAGGACATCGACTCCTCTCCGGGCGAGTCCCATCAGCTGGCCCAGGACCCTAAAGCCAAGCTCGACCTGTATACCTCGGTCAGCGCAGACGAGCTGATGGCCCATGACCTGCTGGATGTCATCAATGTCGCCAAGATCTGGGATGCTGCCGTGGCACGCAAGCAGGCCGAACGTAACCGCATGAACCGTGAACTGGCAGACAAGGAACGCATCCAGGCCTTCACTTTGCTCAGCGATCTGGAACAACAAATCCGTTCCATCTACATCGACTATGTCGGCAACGTCGGTCGGGGAATCATCGACAAGGAGCTGACCACGGCGGGAGGCAGCAGCTGCCTGCTGGACCAGGAGCGCTCGGAGCAGTTTCTGGCTGCTCTGGAAAAGGCCGCCAAGCTGCTGATCAGCGTCAAGAAAATTGCTGAAATGAAAGAAAAGATAGCTGCTCTGCTGAACCAGGCGCGGATGTAAGCTTACGGTACACGGACCGACCGGGGGGACACGATGGAACTACTGTTGGAGCAACTGCAAGGGATTCCGACCATCTACCTAATTCAGCTGGCCTTCTGGCTGCTGGCAGGAGTGATCAGCTTTATGTTCAGCCTCGGCAACGCCAGGATCTGGACCAGCATCTCGATGGGCTTCTTCCTGATCCTAATCAGCCAGTTTTACCTGCTGAACAAACTGTTCTATACACCATCCATGGCAGCATTTACCTATGTCACCGGCACTGTGGCCATCATGCTGATAACCCATGGTTTTCTCGAATACTACGTCTTCTGCCGCACCTTCGAGATCACGGGACGCAAGCAGTCGGTTTACCTGAGCACCATGCTGCTGTTGCTGCTTTCATGGATCTTTCTGAGCATTAACCCGGAACCGAGCATGTTCACCGTGCGCAATGTCAAGATGGTGGAAAACGCCATCTGGGTCTTCCTGACACTGATGAACCTGGAGATCATCCGCAAGATATACTTCTCTATCAGGGACTCAACCATTGCCAGGGCATTTATCTGCTTCGGCGCGGTGTTTGTGCTGATCTTCCTCTGGAAGGGCTCAGAGCTCTACCTGCAGGTCTTCCAGTGGGACCGCCTGTGGGGCAACATCGCCTTTCAGCTTGACCTGGACGAAATTGCCTTTGACCGCGACATCATCCTTGATGATTCAGAGAACTATCACGGCCGCATCAATCTCGCCCGCCAGGTCTACGACTATGCCGGCATGCTGGCAGCCATGGCGGTCTCCGGTACCTTTGCCTTTCTGTACCGATTGCTCAAGTAATCAAAGACCAGCCCACACTTAAGCCGTCAAAAAGGCGTGCCGACCTAGGTTGTCGGCACGCCTTTTCTTTCTGATGGGACCGTGAATCTGTTGACAGCGTCTACTCAGATAAAAACCCGAATTCGGACTCATAAAACTCCAGCAACCGTTCAACCTTGGGGGAAGGTTCACCTTTGGTCAGCACCACGATCGGCAACGGTATTAACGGCGTAGCAAGCACCTTTAACGTAGGCATCTTAAGACCATTACTATTGAACACAATGGCAGCAGGGTCTTGCAGCACCGCCTGACGCAGTGCAAAAAGATCGCCGACCACCGTGGCACGGTCCGTCAGCTTGCTGCCATCCATAATCTTTCTGCTAAAGATCGCATTCAGAAATGGAGCGTCTTTACCCCAATACACTGCAATCGGCTGATCCGCTCCCCCCAAATCCTTCCAGTTTGTCAGCGAGCCGGTAAAGATCCCTTTCAGCTGTTCCTTGGAGAGCTGTGTCACCTTGTTAGCCTTGTTCACAAAAAACACCACGCGATCCTGAGCGATGGTGCGCTGCTGATAGTCACTCAGATTAAAGGGCACACCACGCCCCCGGACCTTCGCCATCGTATCTTCCAAAACCAGCGGACTGATGGAAGCCAGATCGACTTCCCCGCGATGAAGGGCGATCAGCGAGTCCACCGGCGTCGTCAGCCTGATGGTCAACCTATCGCCGGTGGTAGATTCAAACACCTCCTTGATCGGTACAAAGACTGTTGAAATTGACGCAGCCCCACCCTCAACAGTTATCTCGTCAGCACGCGACACCTGTTGTGTCGTACCCAACACAAACAGCACACCAAGAGCAACCGCCCACCACCGTACTCGAGCCATATCCAGGTTTCCTCCTTGCCAGTGTCTACGCGTGATGCTAACGGGTTGATTCATCCATCAGATAGTTAAGTACCGATGCAATGGCACGACGTTCTTCAATGATCACCTTACGTTGCTCCTTTGAGAGACCTTCCGGCAGAGTCAAACCTGCCTTTCTCAACATGCGGAACGTAGTAATTTTCATCACATCGTTGTCAAAAGGTTTTTTTGATACCGGGGCAACACCGGTAATATAGGCCATCACAATACGGTGCTGAGAATGGCAGGTGCTGCACCGCACAGCCATAACGTCATAGGAGCGCTTAATCTCAGGGGGAAATTGCGACGAGTCAAACCGTAACGTCTCCCCCTTCCCCACAACTCTCAACTCGGCAAGGGATGGCGTCGACCAAACGGTTACCAAACAGGTCAGAATGATAATAACCAGACTTCGCATAGCAATTCTCCTTTGCAGGACGGTTACAGTCCGTCGACAGCCGGACAGCTACTTCAACTCAAAATCAAGCAAGTCATCCTCATCAAAATCAAACCCGTCGGTACCATCGCCCGACTGCTGAAGACGCGTCTTCACATCCCGAAAGGCAGGATTGGCAGCCTCTATCTCGCCGTACATGCGGGCGGCGTCACTGGCACGGCCACAAGCCTCGCAGGTTAGAGCCAATTCGTATTTGATGGCGCTGGTCTCTTCCAAAGAAAGCCCAGGCGCTCCCAAAAGCGACTGTAATGCACTTTCCGCCCGCGTAAAATCACCCTTGTCCCGCAGACAGGCCCCTTGCTGAATCAGGCACTCAACTCGCCGCACAGGGTCTTCAGCCGCCTGCCGGAATTCAGTGAGCGCCTCATCAAAAAGCCCCATCTCGCGAAAGGCCATACCCAAATCATAATGAGACTGAGAATCACCGCTTTCAAGACCAGCTCCATACTTGACCTTGCCCGGCGTAGTATCGACACTATCGAAGATATCGCTGACCGTATCGAACCAATTTTCGGTACTGACCATCTGAACGGGTGAGACAGTCGGGGCTGGTGCATCATCATCAAGGTCCAGTTCTATTTCGATCTCGTAAAGCTCATTGGCAGGCTGTGACGGGGCCGCTTTCGGCTCTGCGATTTCCGGAGCAGCTGGCTGCGACGCGGGTGCCTCTTGCAGCTGAGGCACATCCTCCGGCTCCATCTCAAGTGGCAGATCAAACTCGACTTCCGGCTCTGCAGCAGCTACGGCTGCTGGCTGCTCCTGTGGCGATTGCTGTGTTTTCGAGCTGGACAGCGAGGCCAGTGAAGATATCTTCGCTGCAAACTGTTCTGCCTGGTCATGTTCACCACAGGCCCGACAGGCGCGAATCAACCCCTTGATAACCCGCACGTCGATCGGAAGGAGTTTTTCAAGCTCTTGGTACAACTCTTTCAGGCACGGAGCGGCATTGGCAGCAACAAAAGACTTTTCTGCCGCTTCCAGCTGTTGCACCACGGCTTCAGCGTCCTGCTCAAGCAACAAACAGCGGATTAACTGCTCGCGAGGAGCCAGTTCGTGGGGGAAAAACTTGATAAAATGCAGACAGGTGGCCTTGAGCTTACCGCTGTTGCCCAGACGGTCATAGGCCAGCAGCAGCAACTTCCAGACCCACAGCTGCTGCGGATCGGACTTCAGCAAGGAGTGCAACAGCTGAGCGGCCTGCTCTCCGTTGCCTTCGTCGATCTGCTGCTCAAGCACGACATGGGCCACATCGCCCTTATCCGGAAAAAGCTGGCCTACACGTTGCACCAGACGCCGGAAGGACGCTTCGTCGCGACGTTCCGCCACCAGCCCGGCCAATGCGGTAAACACCTGATAGGCATCATCAAGCCTGCCCAGCTGGTGCAGTACTTCGGCCAGTTTGAGACGAATATTGACATTCTGGGGATCGGTCTTCTGCATCGACTGCAGAACCGTGACCGCTTCGGCCATATTTTCAGTACGCTCGTAGTACTCAAAGGCCTTTTTGTAATCGGCCATGGCCTGGGCCACCAAGCCATGCTGCTCGTTCAGCGAGGCCAGGGTCAGGGTAATCGTTATGTCGTCAGGAAACAGCTTTTCGATCTGCTTGTAGACGGCAATCGCCTTAAGGTAAAAACCGTTGGTGGCCAATGCCTTCCCCACCGCAAGGAACTCGGTGCGTGCATCCTCGAGCCGATTGACGCGAATGTATAACTCAGCCAACCGCTGACGGACTCGCTGGTCCTTAGGATCGAGCGCCAGCGCCTCCTGATAGGTCTTGATCGCCTTGTCCGTCAGCCCTTTTTGCAAGAGCTTCTGGGCCTCGGCCAGCAGTTTTTCTTTTTTGCTCACATAAACTCCCGACAATGCTCGGATAGCAAAGGCAGCTAACGCGCCCACCTGCTCATCTCGCAAGTGTGCTAAAATAATTTAATACAAGGCTATTGTCAAGTTTACACGCTGCTGTTTCCCGCATATAAGGGCTGGGCAAACCCTTTGACATGCCCTACGAAATACAGTACTCAATAGCCTGCTTCATGGCTTCACAGCTTAAGCGCAATCCAGGAGGATAGCAGCAACCATGGTGATCCTGCCGCAGTCCAATCCGCTCTACGAACAGATTCCAATCCACAAAACAAAACTGCCTGATATGCTGAACAAGATGGCTGGTGGCGGTTTTACCGGCTACCTCAGCTGTCAGTCTCCAATGGCAGAGGCCTATGCACTCTTTGCGAAAGGCTCTTTGATCAGTATCCTGCTGCTGGAAGGTCAACGGCGCAGAACCGGTTTCGACGCCATTGCGGCCCTGTTTGAGCTGGCATTGCGGCTGGAAGGACAGTTCAGCGTCTATCGCATGACGGCTGATATCGTGATGTGCACCCACGCACTGCTGCATGGCGACCTGATCCTGCAGCCCCAGGAGGTGCGCACGGTTGACCTTAAGGCGGTGCTGGAACGGATGAAACTGCAGACCCTGAATGGTACGGTGCTGTTTACAGCCGCTGAACGCAACGCCATGATCTTCTACAAGGAGGGCCAACCGATCGGTTTTTACCATGACGGAGCCCGAGAGGTGGAGACATCAGCCTCCGAATCGCAAAAGGTTGCGGCCTTGCCCGGCGCCACGATCGAGATCCGCAAAAGCCCCCCGATAACCGATCTGATGCTGCACAACCTACTGGAGATGGTTAATATCGATCGCCTGTGGGACTCCGCCCAGAAACGAACCGCAGCTCACTCCCCTCCCGTGGTTGCAGCACCCCCTGAAGATGCGACCACGGATCACCAGGCGCAGTTACAGGAAATGGTTGACGACCTGAGCGAGATCGCGCTTGCCTACCTAAGCCGTCAGGGGGCCTCCATGCTGGAACGTCTGCTGACAGCGGCGGGAGGCAGCGCACTGCTGCTTGACCCGACGAAAACGACGGCCTTTCTCGCCGATGTTGCCAAAGAAGGCCTGGCCATTGATCCTGAGGCCAAGGTAGATGAGATGGTCGATCTGATGCAGTCAGAGATTGCCGGTCGACTTTCTGTCTAATACCTGTGCGCAGCAGAGGAGCAATCGATGAACACGCTGTTTGACAGTATCGTGGTGGTGCTGGTGGAGCCACAATCGCCCGGCAATATCGGCATGGTCTGCCGCGCCATGAAAAATATGGGGCTGCCCCGCCTGGGGCGGGTTGCCGGCTGCGCCCACCAGCCCCCCGATGCTATTATGTTTGCTGTTTCCGCCCGTGACCTACTTGACCGCGCCGAATGCTACCCGACCCTGGCAGCTGCCCTGGCCGACACCACCATTTCCGTCGGCACCACCCGCCGTACTGGCAAGTATCGCCAGGAACTGCTGACACCGCCCCAGGTTGCTACCACGCTGCAGCAGCGCGGTGACGGGATTGCCGCACTGGTCTTCGGTCGCGAAGACCATGGACTCTCGACTGAGGAACTGTCACTGTGCAGTCTCCAGGCCACCATCCCTTCCCATGATGACTGCGGTTCCCTTAACCTGGCCCAGGCCGTGCTGATCTTCTGTTACGAACTGTTCAGTGGTGCCGACCATGGCCCGGCCTGTCAGCATCGCGAAACCGCCCCTTCAGGAGAGCGGGAAGCCTTTTTCACCCACCTCGAAGCCACACTGGCGCGCATCGGCTTCCTGAATCCCCAAAACCCAGCCCATATCATGCGCTATCTGCGCAGGATATTTTTCCGGGCCGGTCTTGACAGCCATGAGGTTTCCATACTGCGCGGCATGCTCTCACAGATTGATTGGGCCGCCGGAGGCTTTGACGGCCGAAAGAAATCACCGTGAGCGCTACCTGGATAGGACTGATAGCAGGACTTTTGACCAGCATCGCCAGCGTGCCGCAAGTGGTCAAGACCTGGCGCAGTCGCCATGCCCGCGATCTCTCCATCTGGCAGCCCCTGCTGCTCTCGGTGGGAGTTGCATTGTGGCTGATCTACGGTATGCTGATAGGCGATATCCCTTTGATCGTGGCAAACATCACCCCATTACTCTGCAATCTGGCCCTGACCGCCATGAAGATCCGCTTTCGCAGCAACGATCCCCTGCCGGTTCCAGACGACGGGCAGTGACGGTTGCCGGTCACCAACTATACACCTGATCTATGGAGGAGCCTCTATGCGCCGCTGTATCTCTGCAGTTTTGATGACCGCAGTGCTGGGATTGCTGTCCGGTTGCGGCTACAACACCATGCAAGCCAACGAAGAGGCGGTAATTGCAGCCTGGGGCAACGTTGAGTCCACCTATCAACGCCGGGCCGACCTGATTCCGAACCTGGTTGAAGTCGTCAAGGGCTACGCAAAACATGAGGCCGATACCCTCAAGGCGGTCACCGAGGCCCGGGCCAAGGTGGGATCAATGCAACTCAGCAAGGATGCGATCAATGACCCTGCGGCGCTGACCAGATTTCAACAGAACCAGGGCGAGCTCTCCTCGGCCCTGTCGCGACTGATGGTGGTTGCAGAGCGCTATCCAGACCTGAAGGCCAACCAGAACTTCCTCGATCTGCAGAAACAACTGGAAGGGACCGAAAACCGAATCAATGTCGCCCGAGAGCGTTATAACCAGGCGGTGCAGACCTTTAACACCAGTATTCGCACCTTTCCCAACAGCCTGACCAATTCACTACTGCTGCATCTTACGCGCAAGGAGCCGTTCAAGGCTGAACAGGGCGCCAACCTTGCCCCCAAGGTGCAGTTTTAGTCGCAACCCATTCATGAGGCGGTCATGCTGGTAGCTCATCTCAGAACTCTGCTTACCCTTCTGCTGCTGCTCTGCTCGGTAACCAGCGGCCTGACGATGGAGACACCCCGGCTTTCCGGCAGGATCAACGATTACGCCAACATGCTTTCTGTGCAGTCAGCAACAGCGCTGGAGCAGAAACTGGCCGCCTTTGAACGTGAAACCAGCACCCAGGTAGTGCTCTTGACCGTGTCCTCGCTGCAGGGAGAAACCATTGAGGGCCTGGCCATCAGGGTGGGAGAGGCCTGGCAGATCGGCCAGCAGGACAAGGATAACGGCGTAATCCTGCTGTTGGCCAAGCAGGAGCGCAAGATCAGGATTGAGGTGGGCACCGGTCTGCAGGGAGCCCTGCCGGACATCACCGCAGCCCAGATCATTCGCAATGTGATCGCTCCCCACCTTAAGGCCGGCAACTACGATGCCGGCATCAATGCCGGTCTGGACGCGATCATTGCGGCCACCAAAGGCGAATTCACGGCCGCAGCCACATCGCGCCCTGCGCCAAAAAAAACCTCTTCCCGTTATGGTATACTGCTGGTGTTACTGCCGCTGGCTGCTGTGGTGGTCTTTGCGGCGGCGGCCTCATCACGCAAATCCGGTGCGATCGCCGGCGGTATATCGCTGCCATTGGCGGTTGAACTCAGCCTCGGCGCCAGCTATTCCACGGTCCTGCTACTGGGCATACTTGGCGGCGTTGCCGGTTTTCTGATCAGTCTACTGATACGAGCTGGCGGCGGAGGCGGTGGCAGTCGCGGCGGCTGGGGCGGGCCGACCATTTTTTATGGCGGCGGCGGGGGTGGGTACTCCTCCGGTGGCGACTCATTTTCCGGCGGCGGCGGTGATTTCGATGGGGGGGGGGCATCCGACGGCTGGTAGGAACAAAACCCGATTGTGCTGAAACTTATACCTGCAAAACAGTAACCCGATGTTGTCACGTTTATTTTCTCGAAACCTGACCCAAGGAGGTTCGAACATGCAACGAATAATGATTCTGGCCGCAGGCCTACTGCTGATGGCGGTGACCACCGCAACCGCCAACCCGATCACGGTCACCGGCGAGGGTGACAGCAAGGAGCACGCCCTCTCCGCAGCGTTGCGCCAAGCGGTCGAACAGGGTGTCGGCACCCTGATCAAATCGGAAACCACGGTAGTTGATTCAGCCCTGGTGGATGACAAGATCTATTCCCGCAGCAAAGGCTATGTCAAAACCTACAAGATACTCAGAGAACAGAAGACCGACGAAGGGGTGGCGGTCACCGTCTCCGCCCTGGTGGACACCAAGGTCTTACAGGAGGATATGGCCGATGTGCTGAAAATCCTCGGAGCCAGCACGGCAGTTAATAATCCGCGCATCCTGGTGGCCTTCAGCACCAAGGATAAAGACCGCATCTTCAGCGACAAGGAGTTCACGGAAGAGGTCTACAACGGCATCGTTGAGTCCCTGACCGATCAACAGTTCCGTGTGGTGGACAAGGCCGCAGCCGAACGGTTCGGCAGGCAGCTGAGCGACACCCACGCCGTCGATCTAGACCTCAACAAGGCGGCAGCCTACGGGCGTAAGTACCATGCCGAGTACACCCTCTACTATAACGTCAGCGGTGTTGTCCGTGAAGGCGCCGTGGGCAAGAGCGTACTGCTGAACATCAAGACCCAGCTGATCGACAATACCCGTGCCCAGGTCATCACCAGCAAGAAGGTTGAGCAGAGCGGCATGGGTCAGACCGTTGATCAGGCACTTGAAAAGGCGGGCCGCGAGGGGGGCAAGAAGATCGTCACCCCGATGATCGATGTGCTGCAGAAGGAATGGATGGACATGCAGCAAAACGGCGCCTTCTACACCATCGTCATCGATGGCCTGGAGGATCCGGAACTGATCGCCCAGTTCACCGAGATGTTTGAGAAGTTTCCCCTGGCCAGCCAGGCCCGCGAGGTCGAATCCGGCGGCGGCATCACCACCTTCGAGGCACGCTACAAGGGCAAGCGGGACCGCCTGGACCGTGACGTGCTGCGCACCGCCAGGGAGTTGGGCTGGGTCCTCAAGAAGGTAAGAGCCGAAGGTGCACGCAGCACCTGGAAGCTGCTGTAAGCGATCGAAGATGCAACCAAGGAGGTTATGATGAAACGCATAGTGTTGATGTTGTTTGCCCTTGCCCTGGTGATGACGCCGCTGCTGGCGGCTGCCGAAGTCCGTACCTACACCGAAATGGTCACCGTCACGGTGGAGGATGACGAGTATACCGCCCGCAAAAAGGCCGAACAGCGGGCCCGCGAGCAGGCCCTCGAGCACTACCTGCGGGATGTCTATCCGGACCGGGCCGCCACCCTCAACCTGACCGGTGACGAACAGTATATCCGCGACCTGGAGATACTGGAAAGCGCCGTTAGCGGGTTCTTCAGCAAAGAACTGCGGGCAAAGATCAGGGTCACGATCAACGAAGAGGCGGTACGGGCCTATCTGAAGCGTCAGGGCGCCGTCACCGGCAGGAATGAGGAGCGACGCATCGTGGTGATGCTGATCCCCGGCAAGATGGACTCCGGCGACGCGCCGTTCGTGCTGGACAACGTGCGGGCCGAGGTGCGGCGCAGTCTGACCGCAGCCGAGTACACGGTGATCGACTCCGACGACGAGGTGGTACAGCAGACCCTGACCGAAGAGGCCGATTACAACAAGATGGTCAAGCATATCAACAACATCGCCGACAAACTGGCCGACCGCGGCGAGTGGCTGGTGCTGGGCAAGGTAGATGTGGATGTGAGCCAGGACGGCAGCATGAAGTCCTACCACGCCCTGATGACCGGCAAGACCGTCAGCCTGGCCAGCCGTGACCTGATGTGGGAAGGCAACGTGGACGGTCTGGCACGGGTGCGGGCCACTGAGTCCCCCAAGGCCGCCCTGCGCCTCGCTGCCGTCAATGGCGGCAAGCAGTTTGCCGCGGAAGTCACCACTGCCCTGAACACCAAGACCCTTACCCAGGAGCGGCGCGGTGCGCGGTTTGAGGTGGTTATGCCCACAGCGGGCAATTACAAGCTGGAGCGCAAGCTGATCAAGCTGTTCAATGAAGAGATCACCGGGCTTAAAAATGTCAGCCAGAAGGGCCGCGGCAAGGGGGACCTGGTGCTCGACCTGTACTACGTCGGCAAGATCAGCGACCTGGTGGACCTGCTGCTCGACACCTTCGAGAAGGATCCACAGCTGAAACGCTGGAACCCTCAGATTGAAGGCAACAAGGTTATCTTTCGGCAATAGCATGTCCCCGTACCCCGGTTAAGCTCAGCCGGGGTACGGTCGTTTCCAACAATTTAGGGCAGGAACGGTTTCCATGACCGCATACCAGTCAACTTTCTCCATAAAAACCGTTGTGTTGCTATGCGGGCTGCTGCTGGCACTCCAGCTGAACGGATGCGCCACAGCAACCTCAGGCATGGAGTGCGGCGTTGAATCACTGAACCCGACGGTCATGGGTGCCGTCGATTCCTTTGAAAGCGCAGCCCTGGCCATCAAACTCTCCAACCAGGTCTTGCTGGAGATGCCGATCAGCGAACAGGACAGCTGGCCCGACAAACTCTACGGCGCACCATCCGGCGGCAGTATGCTCAAGATGGGCCTGTCATTGCTAGGGGCCTCACAGGGGGTGGCCGTACCGTTCGAGATCGACCCCGCAACCGGACTACCCCGCCCCACCAGCGCCCTGTACCTGTTTTTGAAGGAACGGGAACAGATGCTCAGCAGAGAAGCCAGTCGTGACGATCTGCTCTTTTTCCGCAGCCAGTCACCGCGAGTCATTGCCCGTGAAATCCCGGTCCAACGTCGACAAACCACCACTCCCCTGATTGATGAGCATATCTACCGCAACCCGCTGATGGCCTTTGGCGTTGTCACTGCCAACCGGGAGGAGATGGTCAGGGTTCAGCAGGATCTTGACCTTCTGGCGCAAGGCTTTAAGCAGTGTGACGCCTGGGTACATGCATCAAAAGGAGGCGACATAAAACCGGCCGCCTGCCGCGACCCGGCCCTCACCTCAGCGCGCCTTGAGGCGCGCATCAAAAAGGCCTCCTACTCGCCTGACCAACCCGATCCGGCTGACGTTCCAGAACAACCCATTGAGGAGAACCAGCCCGTAATCAAGCCGCCGCGCGACCTGCGCGACGCGCTGAGCGACAGCGACTCGAACCGCTCTGGGCGCAAACCTGTAATAAGCTCACCCAAGAGCCAAAAGGGAGGCTCTACAGCAACCAAGGCCGCTACCAACAACAGACGCACCAGGCAGGCTACAGCTGCAAGCACACGTAGCCAGCCACAGCCAACCCAAGCGGTAAGTCGGGGTGTGATCTACGTTTCTGAGCAAGACCGCCAACTGTCAGAAAAAAGCGAAGAACTGGCCACCATGCAACAGAATTACGGCAGGCTGGCCAAAAAGGTCTACGATGCCGCCATAGCTGGCGCTGACTTCAGCGTCGCCGCCCTGGTCAAGATCGGCTGCGCCATCGTCAATGGAGCCCGGGCCTTGCCCAACATTGAAGAGGAATTCAAGGGCGCACGAGGTGCCTACAACCTGGTGCTGGTGACGTCACGGGTCAAGATGATCATCAGTGCTTTTGGCTACTACAAAGACAACCTGGGGCTGCAATACACCGCCTACACCGCCATGTACCAACAGATCAAGGGCAGCTATCCGGAGCTCAAGGACGACGACCCGACCATGAAAGGCAAAACCGCCCAGGCACTGCAACGCATCCAGCTGGCAACAGCGGAATTGCACCTGCTTGAGCCCAAACTACAGCTGCTGGCCCAGGGCCAGCTGGACCAGTTCACTGATGACGACCTGGTCCGACTGCAACGACTGGCCGCGCTCTACCCCGACCTGCACGTGCTGCGTGACGATCTGCTGCTGGCCTGGTCGGGAGAGTATACTCGCGCTAACTGACGGCAGCCAACGGGTACTGTCGTCACCATCACCGTATTTGGAGGGACCCCATGCGACGCACCTGTTACCTCAAGCTGAGCCTGGCAGCACTGCTAGCCGCCGTAATTGCCGGCTGCGCAACGGCCCCCGCCGTGGTCTATGTCAAAGAGGCCCAGCAGGTCACCACCCAGGCCCTGGAACCGGTCATGCTTGAATCAGCCGAGCTGGAGGCCGACATAACATCGTCCAGATTCAACAAATACTTTACAGCGGATCAGGCTGACGACTTCATGCGGGTGATTCAGACCGAGATCGCCAACACCCGACGCTTCACCAAGGTACTGCTCAACAGCTCAGAGGGTGACACCTACATCATCCAGCCCCGGCTGGACCGGATCGACGAACTGATCACCCCGATCGCCGCCGACCCGACCCGCAACCGTCTGACCGTCAAGGCCCGTACCCGCCTGGACGTGCTGCTGGTCAACCAGCGCAACCAGAAGGAACTGGTCAAGTCGTTTTACGACGAACGCAGGATTGAGGAGCGCATCTCCAAAAAAATCCCGATCACCCGCGAACTGAAGCAGGACTACGTGCTGCGGGCGGTCACCATCTCCTTCCGCGCCGCATCAGACCAACTGGGCAACGCCTTCAACCCCAGCTATGAGATCGGCACCATCAGCCGGATCAACGGGCGAATCGCCTATGTCCAGATCAACACCTCCAAGCTGCACAAGATACCCAAGAAGCAGCAGGCGATCGAGGTGATCGACAACGACAATCAGGTGCTGGCCAGCCTGGGTGAGGTGCAGATTGAGGATGGTACCGTGTCGGGCAGGTTCTTTGAAAAGGGTGGGGCAACCATCAGGGAAGGACAGCGGGTCAGGGCCAGGATCAACGCCATGCTGCTTGATCAGTAACCCGCCCAAACAACGTACAAACAAGAGGGGGGAGGCCGATCAGCCTCCCCCCGCATTATTTCATCAACACCTTCAGGGCCTGTTTCAGCAACCCTTCCACCGTGCCTCCGGCTGCGGCATCAACTTCGGCCAACGCCTTTTTGACCTGCGCTTCTTTATAGCCAAGATTGAGCAGCGCCGAGGTCACGTCGTCCAACAGGCCTGCTGACGGCAGGGTACGCCCCACCGCCTCAGCCGGGCTGGCGCCGGTCTCCAGTTTTCCCACCTTGTCACGCAACTCCACCACCAGCCGTTCGGCGGTCTTTTTACCGATGCCGGGGATGGCAGACAACTTGTGCAGGTCTCCCTGTTGCAGGGCCGCAGACAGTTGAGGCGGCTGGATATTGGAAAGGATGTCCCGGGCCAGCTTGGGACCGATGCCCGAGACCGAGATCAACAACTGAAAAAAACTCTTTTCGGTACGGGTACGGAAACCGTAGAGCTGGATGGCATCCTCCCGTACGCTGGTATGGATATACAGGCTGATCGCCCCCTCTTCCGGCAATTCATAGTAGGTAGAAAAGGGGATCATCACCCGGTAACCGACGCCATTGACATCAACAATCAGGTGATCGGGGGACTTATGGGCAATCTGCCCGGTCAACAGTGCAATCATGGGCGGTAATTCCTCCAGGAACTAGCCCGCCGGGAGGTTACCACCGCAGGGCCAGTCTGTTGTTGCAGGCTATGGGAATTGATGTGGCAGACCGCCACGGCCAGGGCGTCGGAGGCATCGGCCTGGGCCAACTCGGGGAGCGCCAGCAGGGCCTTGACCATCTTCTGGACCTGGTCCTTGCCTGCCCTGCCCTGTCCCACCACCGCCTGCTTGACCTGGGAGGCGGTATACTCAGCCACTGGCAGACCGGCATGCACCGCAGCAGCGATGGCAGCTCCCCGAGCCTGGCCAAGTTTCAGGGCCGTACGGACATTCTCCGAGACGTAGACATCCTCGATGGCCACCTCGTCGGGACGGTACTCAGCAATTACCCGGCTAAGGCCCTCAAAGATCAGACGCAGGCGATCCGGAAAATCAGTTGCCTTGTCGGTGAAGATGGCGCCGTTATCCACGTGCACCAGACGGCTGCCTTGCTGCTCCACGAAACCGTAGCCGGTGATACGGGAGCCGGGGTCGATACCAAGTACTCTCACCTAAAAACCGCATCCCCCACTGTTTTTTTGCAAATATTTCTGGTGATAGGCTTCTGCTTCCCAAAAGTCGGCAGCAGGCAGGATCTCGGTCACCACCGAGCGCTGATAGCAACCGGATGCGTCCAGGGCATCCCGCGACTCCTCAGCCAGACGGCGCTGCTCGTCGGAGTGATAAAAGATAGCCGAGCGGTATTGACTGCCGACATCCGGCCCCTGACGATTGAGCTGTGTCGGGTCATGGGCCTGCCAGAAGACCTTCAAGAGCTGCTGGTAACTGATCTGCGCGGGATCAAAGATCACCTCCACCGCCTCGGCATGGCCGGTGCTGCCGCTGCAGACCTGCTGATAGGTAGGCTGCTCCAGATGGCCGCCGGTGTAGCCGACCCTGGTAGCCGTCACACCGGGCAGATCGTAAAATGATTCCTCCACACCCCAGAAACACCCGGCAGCAAAGGTCGCCTTTTCCATAGCATTGCCTCCAACAACAAGGGGCCCTGAAGGCCCCCGGTTACTCACATCATCTTTTCCATTTCATCCGATGAAATGTCGAAATTGGCGTAGACATTCTGGACGTCGTCATTGTCCTCCAGTTTGTCCATCAGTTTGAGCATGCTCTCGGCCTGCTTACCCTCCAAAGGGACCATGGTCTGCGGGATCATGGTGATCTCGGCGTTCTGGCATTTGAAACCTTTGGCCTCCAGAGCTTCCCGTACCTCGATGAAGGTGGCGGGATCAGTGGTCACCTCAAACTGCTCGTCGGCCTCGGCCACATCATCGGCCCCGGCCTCAAGGGCCGCTTCAAACAGCTGGTCGAAATCAACTGAGCGGTCATAGACAATCAGCCCCTTTTTGTCGAACATCCAGGCCACGCAGCCGGTCTCGCCCATGTTGCCGTTGGCTTTGGTAAAGACGCTGCGCACCTCGGAAACGGTCCGGTTGCGGTTGTCGGTCATTACCTCAACTAACACCGCCACCCCGCCAGGGCCGTAGCCTTCGTAGACGATCTCCTCGTAGGTGATCCCCTCCATACCGCCGGCGCCTTTTTTGATAGCCCGCTCAATATTGTCCTTGGGCATATTCTCGCCCTTGGCCTTGTCAATGGCAGTCCGCAACCGGGGGTTGGCTGCCGGATCACCGCCACCCAGTTTAGCGGCGATCGAAATCTCCTTGATCAGCTTGGTGAAGATCTTGCCGCGCTTGGCGTCGGCAGCCCCTTTTTTATGCTTGATGGTACTCCATTTATTATGGCCCGACATTCCCTGCTCCTTACGATAAAATCTGGCTCTGCCCTGCCGGACAGAAGATGATTTTTTAGCACGCTGCCCCAACAACTGTCCAGAGCTAAAATACGCGGGCAAGACTGGACAGGCGGGCTGCATCCTGCTAATCTTGCTGCATTACGGTATACACAAGGAACCCCTATCATGGTCCGTCAGTCAAACGTCTGCCTCCTGCTGTTGGGCATCACGCTGCACCTGCTGCTGGGCGGATGTTCTGCGATACCCATCGGCAACACGATCGGCGACCCGCCACCAATCCTGTCTCAGGACGAACTGCTGCGCCCCTACGTTACTCTGGGCAGGATCACCATCGTGAGAGAGGTCTATTTCACCGATTACGCCATGGAGCCGAACCTCCAACAGTGGGGGACTCAGGCACTGCGAACAGAGGCAGACAAAATGGATGCCGATGCCGTGATCCTGCCGCAGATCACCAGTCGGGCCATCACCATCGTCATGTTTCCCGCCTTTCCGGCCAGCGAGTACCGTGCCAGCGGCATGGCGATCAAGTTTAAATAGTATTGACAAAAGAGCCGGAGAAAACGTATATAAACAATTCTTCATAACAAACGGCGACGTAGCCAAGTGGTAAGGCAGAGGTCTGCAAAACCTTTATTCAGCGGTTCAAATCCGCTCGTCGCCTCCATAAAATCAAGGGGTTAGCCAAAACGGCCAACCCCTTTTTGTTTTTATGCTATAAACCCGTGACAGAGTACAGCTCCCTGCCTACGCACGAGAGGCCCTGCATGCGACTTTCCAAAAAAGATATCCTCGATCTGTTGGCCCATGAAGAACAACCCTTACACTTTGCCGGTCTGCTGCGGGCCTTTGGCGGACGCCAGTTCAAAAATGAGCTCAAGCGCCTGGTAGATGACCTGATCGCCAGCGGCGAGCTGGTCCGCCTGCGGGGCAATCGTTACAGCCTGCCGGGGGCGGAAGCCAATGGCAACGTGCACGGCACCATCTCGGTGCACCGTGACGGATACGGTTTTGTGGCTCCGGAAGGCGGCGGGGACGATGTCTTCGTGCCGGCCAAGGCGGTTGGCGGCGCGCTGCATGGTGACAAGGTCTCGCTGCGCACCGAAAAGAGCCGCATGGGCCGGGGCAAACTGGAGGGACGGGTGGTGGCGGTGCTGGAACGGGCCAACAACCGGGTGGTGGGACGACTGGAAGAGACCCGCCGTGGCGCGATCCTGGTGCCGGAAGATATCCGCATCGGCACCTTCTTTGCCATCCCTGCCAAGGGCAATGCCAGGGCCAACGCCGTTGACGGACAGCAGGTGGTGATCGAGGTTACCTCCTGGCCGGTTGGCGGACGCCCGCCTGAAGGCAAGGTGATCGAGGTGCTGGGCTGGCCCGACGACCCCCAGGTGGAGGTACAGACCATCATCCGCCGCTTTGACCTGCCGCACCGCTTCGAAGCGGCCACCCTGGCCGAGGCGGAGGCGGTGCCGGCCCAGGTCGGTAAAGACGACCTGAAGGACCGGGTGGACCTGCGCAAGCTGCCGACCGTGACCATCGACGGCGAGACCGCCAAGGATTTTGACGATGCGGTCTCGCTACGCCTCGAGGGGGATAATTGGCGGCTGTGGGTCTCGATCGCCGACGTGTCGCACTACGTCAAGCCAGGCTCGCAGCTTGATCAGGAGGCCTACCTGCGCGGCACCTCGGTCTATTTTCCGGGCAGCTGCATCCCGATGCTGCCGGAACGGCTCAGTAACGGTATCTGCTCCCTCAACCCCAATGTAGACCGCCTGACCATGACCGCCGAAATGCTGTTCAACCAGGCCGGCCAGATGGTGGAATCCCGCTTTTATCCCAGCGTAATTAAAAGCTGTGCCCGCCTGACCTACACCCTGGTCAAGCAGGTGATCGTCGATGGCGATGAAAGGGCGCTGGGTGACCAGCGTGCGTTGGCCCCAATGCTGCAGCAGATGAAGGAGCTGGCCCTGGTGCTGATGACGATGCGCCGCACACGGGGCAGCATCGACTTCGACCTGCCGGAGCCGGAGATCATCATCGGCCTCACCGGCCAGACCGAGGCGATCATCAAGAGCGAGCGCAACCTGGCCCACCAACTGATTGAAGAGTTCATGCTGGCTGCCAACGAGGCGGTGGCCCGCTTTGTCACCGAGCAGCAGCTACCGTTCATTTACCGGATTCATGAGCAACCGGATCCTGCCAGACTGGCCGACTTTCGCGACTTCATCCTGCCCTTCGGCTTTAGCCTGGAGCTGCAGGGGGACAAGGTGGCCCCATCCGCGCTTCAGCAGCTGATTGCCGAGGCAGAGGGGAAGCCGGAGGAGCGGATGGTCAACTACGGCCTGCTGCGCTGCATGAAGCAGGCCCGCTATGCCGCCATTAATCTCGGACACTTCGGCCTGGCCTCCGACTGCTACACCCACTTCACCTCGCCGATCCGGCGCTACCCTGACCTGATCGTACACCGCCTGCTGCGGCTGGCCCTGGCCCATGCCGAAGGCAACCCGAGCAAACAACAGCAACGTGAGTTGGACCGGATCGTAGCCACGCTGTCCGAGGCGGCCGAGCATACCAGCAAGCGGGAACGGGTGGCCATGGAGGCTGAGCGGGACATCGTGGAACTGAAGAAGCTACAGTTCATGCAGGGCCGGATCGGCCAGGAGTTCGACGGTTTCATCGCCGGGGTGGCCGGGTTCGGCTTTTTTGTGGAGCTGACTGAGGTCTTTGTGGAAGGGCTGGTGCATATCTCTACCCTGGCGGACGACCTGTACCGTTTTGAAGAAAAAGATCACGCCCTGGTGGGTCGGCGCGGCAAGGTGCTGCGCATCGGCGACCCGGTGCGCGTGCGGGTGGTGGCCGTTAATCCCCAGGCTCGCCGGATCGAATTTGTGCTGGTGACCCACGCGCCGGCCCGCCATGATGCGCCAAAACCGCGACCAGACACCGAAGAGTATCCCCGCATGCCGATCAGGGGCAAACGGCCCAAACTGATCGGGCGTCGCTAGTTGCAGAGCGCTGCAGGCTGTGGTAGCCTGCCGCTGGCCATATCTCATCCTGCGGAGTAACCATGTCAGAAGAACCATCCAAGGTCTTGCCGTTTATCGAACATCTGGTTGAGCTGCGTCGCCGCCTGATCATCATCGTGGTGGCGGTCTTCATCGGCATGGGCTTCGCCTGGAATCTGTCGGACGAGATCCTGGTCCAGATGGAAAAACCGCTGACCGGCATCACTTACATCGATGCGGCCAAGCAACAGATCTATCGCTACCTGCAGACCAACTACCCGGCCATCTACCAACGAGCAGACCTGGAAAAAGAGCTCAACAAACCCCGCAAGCAACATGCCCTCAACTACACCAAGCCGCTTGAGCCGTTTTTCATCCAATGCAAGATCTCGGTCATCGCCGGATTTATACTGGCCTTGCCGGTGGTCTTCTACCAGCTGTGGGCCTTTGTGGCCCCGGGGCTTACCCGCCGTGAACGCAGGCTGGTGATACCGTTCATGCTGACCGGCACCCTCGCCTTCTGCATGGGCGCGCTGTTCTTCCTGACCACCATCTGGCCGTTCATCATCAACTTTTCGCTGTCCTACGAGACCGAGGGACTACGCAGCTGGCTCTCCCTGTCGGCCTATGTGGATTTTTGCCTACGGCTGATCCTGATGTTCGGCCTGATTGCCGAACTGCCGGTGCTGACCCTGCTGCTGGCCCGTTTCGGCCTGGTCTCCTACCAGTTTCTGGCCCCTAAGCGGAAGTACGCCCTGCTGCTGAGCTCCATTGTGGCGGCCTTCCACTCCGATCTGGTGACCATGTTCGTGATCATGATCCCGATGTATATGATGTATGAGGTCAGCGTCTGGGTGGCCCTGATCTTTGGCAAAAAAAGGCCGACTCCCCCACCAGCGGAGCCAGCAGCCGAACCGGAAACGCCGTAATCCGAAATGGCCCGCCAATCACGAGGGTCATGCCGGGGCGCTAACCGGACTTGACAGGTCTTTTAAGGACAGGCTATAAAGAGACTATCACAGTCCTTTTTAGGAGCCCTCCATGATGGAGCTGACCCGCAAGGGTGATTACGCCATACGCGGCATTGTCTATCTGGCCGGCCAACCACTGGACAAGATATCCCTGTTGTCCGATATCGCAGCAGCGGTTGATGTGCCCCAGACCTTCCTGGCCAAGATATTTCAGCAGTTCAGCAAGTCGGGCATCGTCAAGTCGTACCGCGGCACCGGCGGTGGTTTTGTGCTGGCCCGTGCCCCTGAGCAGATCACCCTGCTCGAGGTGGTGGAGGCGGTGGAGGGACCGATCACGCCCAACCGTTGCGTGATTGCGCCGGGTGAATGCGAACGGGACAGTTTCTGTACTGTTCACCCGGTCTGGGAACAGGTCAAACTGCAGATCCGCCAGTTGTTATCCGGGATAACCCTCAAGGATCTGGCGAACAACTGAAACCAGCCCCCCTCCCGTAGCAGCAAAACACCTTTTGAAAAAATAAAGCGTCGTAACCTTACGTTTTGATTGCATTAATTAAGTTTTTCCTTGACCTTCACGGTCTGATTCTGTTACTTGTAGCTCACCTTCCGCAGCAAAACGGAAGCAGCCAAAGTCCCGCGCTCGTCACGGGACTTTTGTCGTTTCGGCACCCCTAGGTGTCACTATCCCGTTTTACGAAAGGAGCAACCGCCGGGCTTCAGCGTACACCTCATGACAGCGGACACAACGGTCCGGCACCAATCTGTCCAGCCTTCCCCACTCTTTACTATGCAAAAACCAATCATTCGACAAAAGATCAGCTGTGTGATGGCCGTCATCACACTCTTCTGGCTGCCGGTGCTGTTCATGGCCTGCAGCGGCGACACCGCTCCCAAGGCCTCACATGCCTCCCTGGACAATAACCTCCAGGAGACCTCCCTTGAAAAAGAGGTCCGCACCCTGATGGAAAAAGGGATCAGTCTGGAGGAACGCAAACAGCAGGTGCCGGTCATCAAGCAAGCCTTTGCTCGTCTGACCACACCCGAGCGAGCCCGCAACCTGGCCGCGCTCTGCTACCTGAAAACCCTTGGCACCCCTTTCAGCCCGCTTGATCTGGCCGAGATCGCCCTGGCCGAAACCGGCGGCCACCGCCTTTCTTCCAAGGCCACCTCATCAATGGGGGCCATGGGGGTCTGGCAACTGATGCCCCGTGAGGCACGCAACCACGGTTACTCCCCTTCTGAAATGCGTAATGACGAAAAGTGTGCCGAGGCAGCAGTCCGCACCCTTTTGAACAAACTTGCGATGGCCAATGGCAACATGGACAAGGCCAAGAAGTTCTACTGCGGCACCGGCCCCCAGGCCGAGGCCTACCTGCGCAAGATACGCTCCATCCGCAGTTCGCTCACGGCGGAGATCAAGCGTTCAACTGCTCAGTTTGCCATGAACGACAAAGATTCGTCAGTACAGTAGCGGCATTTCATACACCACAGATCAATCTTGCAGTACAACGCTGAGGGATGGTGGACAAACCACCATCCCTCAGTCCGTTTCGGCAGCAATCACTAATCTTGCCCGAAGCTCCACACGGGTTATAACCGCCCAAAAGGGCTGCAAAAATGGCCTTCCGCCCCCCCTTTTCACTTGCCCTGCAGGCAAGCGCTCTGCTATAGTTTGCCGTCTTTAAGCACGTATAAACAGCCATGAAGAAGGAGAGCAGCGCAGTGCAAGAAACCCACACTGCCAAGAAATGTTCCGGCCTGACCCTACGAACCAGGATGTTCCTGCTTTCGCTGGTCTCCTTTACCGCCATTCTGGTCGTCATCGTGCTGGGCGTGCTGCTGCTGAATGAGGTGCGGATCAACGGTGGCCCTTACAAGACCATTCGTAACAGCAAGGATGCCCTTGAAAAGATCGCCCTATTAAAATCAGATATCTACCAGCTACAGGGAGAGGCGCTGTCGTACATGCATGAGCGCGACCAGGCCACTGCCCAGACCTTGCTTCAAAAAATCCAGGACCACACCGACGATATCGTTTTCAAATATGAAGACGTGCTGGAACTGATCGAATCCCCACAGAAACGCGAAGCGATCGTCAAGGCCGAAGCGATCTGGGACGATTACCGACAAACCCTGTTGGAGGAGATCATCCCCAGCGTTCAGCGCGGTCAGCATGCCCAGGCCGAGGCGCTGACTGCCGGCATTCAGGCCCAACGTTTCAGCTCCTTCAGCTCAATCATCGCCACCATGGTGGACACTCTCCGCAGAGACGTCTACCAGATCGAAAAAACCATCGCTGAAACCACCCGTAGCAAGATGATGACCACCGGAGCGATCACCTTTGTACTGATCGTACTGATAACCGTGCTCTCAATTATAATTACCGAGTCGGTCACCCGACCGATCCGACAGTGCGTTGAATTCGCCAAATCGGTGGCTGCTGGCCGGCTCACCAGCCGCCTTGAACTGAAGGCCTGCGGCGAGGTGGGCGAACTGGCAAACGCCATGAACGTCATGGCTGAAAACCTGCACAACATCGCATCACGCCTCAATGCAGCCACCGCAGAGCTGACCAGTATCGACCAGAACATCGAAAAGGCTGCCCGTCAGGTTCTGGGGGCAACCCATATCCAGGAGCAGGCGGTCAGTGACAGCAGTCTGACCGTGATCAAGCTCAACGATTCGGTCAAAGACATTTCCCAGGGAGTTGATCAACTCTCGGGCTCGGCGGCAGAGACATCCTCATCGATCCTGCAGATGGCCGCCAGCATCGAAGAGGTGGCGGTCAATACCGACAAGCTCGGGCAGGCCGTGGATGAGGTCAGCTCCTCGGTGATCGAGATGGCCGCCTCCATCAAGGGGATCGGCACCAACATCGTCAACCTGCTGGATGCCTCCACCACCACCGCCTCGTCGGTGGCCGAAATGGATGCTACCATCCGCCAGGTCGAAAAGAACGCCATGGAAACCGCCGCCATATCGGAGACGGTCAAAAGTGACGCCGCAAATGGCCTCAAAACCGTGCAGGAGACCATCGTCGGCATGCAGGAGATTCGCCGGGCAGCCCACACCACCGCCGAGGTGGTGGAACACCTTTCCTTGCGAACAAACGACATCGGCGCGATCCTGTCGGTGATCGACGAGGTGGCTGAGCAGACCAATCTGCTGGCCTTGAACGCCGCCATCATCGCCGCCCAGGCAGGCGAGCACGGCAAGGGCTTTGCCGTAGTGGCCGACGAGATCAAGGAGCTGGCTGAACGAACCTCCTCCTCTACCCGCGAGATCGCTGCGGTGGTAACCGGCGTACAGGAAGACACCGGCCGGGCGGTGGCTGCCATCAACCAGGCCGAACTGGCGATATCTGCCGGCGAAGAACTGTCCGAGCGTTCCGGAGCTGCCCTTGAACAGATCGTTCAGGGTGTGCAGCAGGCGGGTCTACAGATCAGCGCCATTGCCCGGGCCACGGTAGAGCAAGCCAAGGGCAGCCAGAGCATCCGCATCGCCATGGAACAGGTGGAAGAGATGGTGGAGCAGATGGCCTCTTCTGCCCGCGAACATGGCAAGGGCAGCGAGCTGATCACCACCGCCGTAGAACGGATGCGGGAAATGACCTCCCAGGTACGCAGCTCTACTCGTGAACAGAGCCGGGCCAGTGCCCTGATCGCCCGCGCCACCGAGGATGTCAACGTCATGATCGGGCAGATCCGCGAATCGTGTCATTCGCAGACCGCCTACAGCCAGACCATTGACCGGATGGTGGACAACATCCGCCAATCGTCCCAAGCCAGTTCCCAGGCAGCCCGGGTCATGGACAGCGCCGTTGCCGGTCTGTCCCGTCAGATTGACCTGTTGGAAAAAGAGATGTCAGGATTCCAGCTATGACCGACCGGATTCAGCACCGCTTTAAACAACTGCAGGCCGCAAAACAACCAGCCCTGGTGACCTTCATTACGGCCGGTGATCCTGATCTGGCCACCACCGCCCGCCTCTTGCCCCTGCTGGAACAATCCGGGGCCGACATCATTGAGCTCGGCATGCCCTTTTCCGATCCGATGGCCGACGGCCCCACCATCCAGCGCGCATCGGAGCGCGCTCTGGCCTCAGGCACCACTTTGACCAAGGTCTTGGAGATGGTGCGACAGGTCAGGACACAGGTGAGCGTACCGATTGTCCTGATGGGCTACAGCAATCCGATTTATGCCTACGGCTGGCAGCGCTTTGCTACTGACGCGGTAGCAGCCGGCGTGGACGGCCTGCTGCTGGTGGATCTGCCGCCGGAAGAGGCCCATGAACTGCTGCCGTCAGCCAAGGCCGCCGGACTGAAGCTGATCTTCCTGCTGACCCCCACCTCCGATCAGGCGCGCATCTGCCAAGTGTCGCGCTTCGGCAGCGGCTTTATCTACTATGTGACCGTCACCGGTGTCACCGGCGCACGGGAGGCGGTGGCCAGCTCTCTGGCCGCAGATCTGGCACCGATACGACAGCAGATCAAACTACCGGTGGTGGCCGGCTTCGGCATCTCCACCCCCCAGCAGGCTGCACAGGTGGCAGGTCTGGCTGACGGCGTGGTGGTAGGCAGCGCCATCGTCAAGCTGTTTGAACAGCACCAGGGTAACCAGTTGGCAGACCAGGTATGTCAGCTGGTACGTTCGCTCAAACAAGGCATGACCACAACAAACCATTAATCATCAAGCGAGGTTTTCCATGAGCTGGTTTAGACGCGACAAGACAGGGCTGGAAAAGGCCAATACCAAGAACGTCAAGGTGCCTGAAGGACTCTGGACCAAGTGCCAGGGCTGCAGCGAATCGATCCTCACCAAAGAGATCGCCGACAACCAGCAGGTCTGCCCCAAGTGCGGCCATCACTACCGGATCGCGCCCCGCAAGCGACTGCAGCTGCTGTTTGATGGCGGCAGCTGGCAGGAGTTCGATGCCAACATCACCTCGGTTGACTTCCTGCAGTTCAAGGATTCCAAAAGCTACCAGGACCGGATTGATGCCGCCGTTGCCAAAGGCGGCTCCCGCGACGCCGTGATCTGCGTTGAAGGCGCCATTGAAGGGATCGCCACCCAGGTGGCCATCTTCGACTTTTCTTTCATGGGCGGCAGCATGGGCAGCGTGGTGGGAGAGAAGATCACCCGCTCCATCGAACGCGGTCTGGAGAAAAAACAGCCGGTGATCGTGATCTCCGCCTCCGGCGGGGCACGGATGCAGGAGTCGATCCTCTCGCTGATGCAGATGGCCAAGACGTCGGCCGCCCTGGCCAAACTGAAAAAGGCCGGTCTGCCGTTCATCTCGGTCCTGACCGATCCCACCACCGGCGGCGTGACCGCCAGCTTTGCCATGCTGGGTGACCTGAACATCGCCGAACCCAAGGCCTTGATCGGCTTTGCCGGACCGCGGGTCATCGAGCAGACCATCCGCCAAAAACTGCCGGAAGGCTTCCAGCGCTCCGAGTACCTGCTGGATCACGGCATGGTGGACATGATCATCCCGCGTCAGCAGATGCGCACCACTCTGGGCCAGGTGCTGGCCATGCTGACCAACCGGTAACCGATGGCGGTCTCCACCGCTCTTGCCAGGCTGTTCGGCCGACGGCGCTTTGCGATCCAGCCGGGAACGGAGCGGATCAAGGCCCTGCTGGCACGACTGGGTCATCCGGAACTACGTTTTCGGTCAATTCACGTCGTCGGCACCAACGGCAAGGGGTCCAGCGCCGCCTTTTTGGCCTCGATTCTGACAACCGCAGGTCACCGCAGCGGTCTGTTTACCTCACCCCACCTGATCAGCTATACGGAACGGTTCCAGCTTGACGGCCAGACCATTCCGCAGCAGCGTCTTGATCAGTTGATAAACGACCTATTGGCGGTTGCCGGGCCGGATGACACCTTTTTTGAATTGACCACCGCCCTGGCCTGCTGCTGGTTTGCCGAATGCAATGCCCAACTGGTGGTGTTCGAGGCCGGCATGGGGGGACAGGCCGATGCAACAGCCGCCATACCCGCCCTGGCAACCCTGATCACGCCGATCGCTCTGGATCACCAGCAATGGCTGGGCACCAGCCTGACAGCCATCGCTGCCGAAAAAACCGCCATTGCCGAAAACGACAGCCCGATCATCTGCGCCCCCCAGCAGCCCGAGGCGCTGGGTGCCATTGTCCGACGCTGTCGCAGTAACAACAACCGGCTGCTGCTGGCCGAGCGGGATTTCACGGCACACTGGGAGATCGACAACAGCCTGAGCTACCACGGCCTGCACACCACTATCAATGGTCTCACCCCCGGCATCCCCGGCAGATACCAGCTTTGGAACGCAGCCTGCGCCCTGGCCGCCGCCGAGCAACTTGCTACCGCAGGTTGGACAATTCCTGTATCTGCCTTAGGCAGCGGTATCGCCAACGCCCGCTGGCCCGGCAGGATGGAACGCTTTGCCTTAGCGAACAATGTCGAGCTAGTGCTGGATGGTGCCCATAACCCGGCCGGCGCCATCGCCCTGGCAGACAGCTTGCGCCAGTACCATGCTGACCGCAGGATCATCCTGGTACTGGGAGTGATGGCCGACAAGGAACTGGCAGGGCTGTTACCGCCCTTACTGCCGTTGTCCGATCAGATCATCACCGTGGCCCCCGACCAGGAACGGGCGCTGCGGGCAGACCAGTTGGCCGCGGAGTGCGCGCAGCAGGGGCACAAGGCACTTTCTGCCGGTTCAGTCGAAGCAGGGGTTGCCACAGCACAAAAACTGACGCGGCCCGGCGACCTGATCGTCGTGGCCGGTTCACTGTTCACCGTGGGCGAGGCCCGGGCAGTCCTGACCGGCCAGACCTGCTGCGCTGTCCGGGGCTGATACCTGCCTACTCCAAGAAACGAGTCGCTATCCAGATGAAACAGATCATGGCCCTACTACTGATGTTCCTGCTGCTGGTGCCGGCGGCGCTGTCAGCTGCCGAGATACCGGGCACTGAAGGCATGGTGATCAAGGCTGACCGGATGGACCACGACGTTGCCAGCGATCTGTTGACCGCCAGTGGCAAGGTTGAGATGACCTGGCAAGGTATGACCATGACCGCTGACCAGGCCGTCTTCAACCGCCAAGAGCGGATGTTGATCGCCACCGGTAACGTGATCATGGTCAAGGCCGGCGACACCCTGTCCGGCGACCGCCTGATCATGGACACCGAAACCGGTCGTTCGGAGATGGAAAACGGTCACATCTTCATGAGCCAGGGCAACTTTCGAGCAGACGGCGCCCAGATCGCCCGTTTGGGTGACGATCAGTACGCGCTGCATCAGGGGGAGTTCACCACCTGCGATGCCGAGGTACCCAGCTGGAAATTTGGCGCAACCGATTTCGATGTTACGGTGGAGGAATATGCCACCGGCAGTAATGTGGTCTTTTATGTCAAAAATGTGCCGGTCTTCTACTTCCCCTACCTGATCCTGCCGGTCAAACGTGAACGCCAGTCAGGCTTCCTGTTTCCCAGCTTCGGCAGTTCAACCAAGCGGGGCACCTTCATTGAGATCCCCTTCTACTGGGCCATCTCCCCCTCCCAGGAGGCCACCTTCACTCTGGATATCCAGACCAAGCGGGGGATCGGCCTGGGCACCGACTATCGCTACCTGCGCTCCCGCACCAGCACCGGCTCCGCCGGCGGGTACATCATCTTCGACAAACACCAGGAAAAAAGACGCCGGCAGCTGGGTCCAGACCACACCCAAACGCCACCCGGCAACCCTGGCACAGATCACAGCACAC
>Ga0074197_1000386_pt1 | contig 58351 bp, 51 predicted proteins | sample EPASupsiteSAE305_FD_64526 | JGI IMG/M metagenome (GOLD analysis project Ga0074197, IMG submission 64526) | Bioremediated contaminated groundwater microbial communities from EPA Superfund site, New Mexico - SAE3-05 reassembly with SPADES | ecosystem: Environmental > Aquatic > Deep subsurface >...
AAGCGGACTGGCGGCGAGCACAAGGGTCTTGGTCTTCGCCGCGGCGGCCGCAGCGAGGGCGGGAACCGCGTCCGCCACGGACAGAACGGAGAGAGAAATCTCCTCCGGGAGTGAGAGCCGCATCAGCGTCTTCCGCATCTCGTCCTGCGAGGCGGTATCGCTCACCACTATGACATCGTCGATGCCGAGGAAGGGTATCCACCCCTCCACGACCTGTCCGTGCACAAGCCTGTCGTCTATTCTTACGAAAGTTACGGCCATAAAACAGCCCCCTTCAAAACCGTTGCGGTCTTCAGGCCGCCTTGCGCTGAGCGGCGGCCAGCAGGCCCTTTATGTCGCAGATGGCCTTCCTGCCGTCGTCGGTCACTTTTTTAACGAGCTCGGGGAAAGCAAGCTTGGACCGGTAGCTCATGGCGGAAAGCACCATATTGAGATTCACCCCGCTGATGACCGCGGTGTTGGGAATATCGCGCGTCAGCGGTATGGAGACATTTGTCGGCGTTCCGCCGAAAATGTCCGTGAAAACTATCATCCCGTCGTCCGACCGGTGCCGCTCTATGGCGGCCCGGAGGGTTTCCTTGATGGTGTCCACAGGCACGCGCGACGATATGGATATTATGTCCACACCCTGTGAATGGGCGCCTATTATCATCTCGGCGGCCTCGAGCATGTAAGCGCCGAAATCGCCGTGCGTGACAATTATTATGCTTATCATTTGCGCCTGATGTCCTTGTGGAATTCAGATACGTTCAGCCCGTCCTTCCGGAGGGCTTCGGCCAGAGTGTGGGCCACGAACACCGAGCGGTGCTTGCCGCCGGTGCAGCCTATGGCTATGGTCAGATAGGATTTCCCTTCCTTCATATAGGAAGGTATGAGATAGGAAACGAGGTCCGTGAACTTGCGCAGGAAAGGTTTCGTGCGCTTGTCAGCGATGACGTAATCGGCCACCGGCTTGTCCAGCCCGGTCTTGTCCTTCAGTCCCTCCACATAGTTCGGGTTTGAAAGGAAGCGCACGTCCATCACCAGATCAGCGTCCATTGGAAGGCCGTATTTGTAGCCGAAGGAAACCACGGTAAGCTTCATCTCGCGCGATTTCTTGAGCGCGAGCAGCTGCGAAATGACTTCCTTGAGCTCCCCCAGCGTCATAGCCGAGGAATCTATCTTCTTGTGGGCCATCGCCTTTATGTCGGCGAGGACGGCCCTTTCCTCCCTTATGGCGGAGGACAGATTTTTGCCGAGGGGATGGCGGTGGCGCGTCTCGGAAAAACGCTGGACAAGCACGTTGTCCGAGGCGTCGAAGAAAATTATCCGGGAATCCACGCCCTGGCTGCGCAGGCCTTCGAGTATGGCGGGCAGTTGGGGAAGGGCACGCCTTTCCCTTATATCTATGCCGATGGCTATATCGCCCATGTCATGACGCTTCTTGGCCATATCCGCGAAATTGGGCACGAGCGCGACGGGGAGATTGTCCACGCAGAAGAACCCCAGGTCCTCGAAACACTTGAGGGCCTGGCTCTTGCCCGCGCCGGACATCCCGGTCACGATGAAAAACTTCTTGTCCGTCTTTCCCGTCATAAAAGTTTCTTGCGCGCCGTGTCCTTCATCTTTGCGATAAGCTTCTCGTTGAATTCGCGCGCCGCGAAAATGCCCTGCGCCTTCAGGCGCTGGTTAAGAGAGGCCACCTCAATAAGGACGGCCAGATTGCGCCCCGGCGAGACAGGTATGCATATGGACGGCAGGGCGACGCCGAGTATTTCGGTGGTGCGGGTGTCTATGCCGGTTCTGTCGCACGAGGACGCGGCGTCTATGGAAGTAAGCTTAACCTCCATCTCTATCTTGGAGTAGTCCATTATGGAACCTACCCCGAAAAGCAGTTCCACGTCTATTATGCCCAGGCCGCGCACTTCCATGTAATGCTTGAGCATGGAGGGGCAGTAGCCCACAAGCTGGTCGCCGCGCTTGCGGTGAATCTCCACGATATCGTCGGCCACAAGTATGTGCCCGCGCTTGACGAGCTCAAGGGCGCATTCGCTCTTGCCTATGCCGGGGCCGCCCTGTATCAGCACGCCCAGCCCGTACACGTTGACCAGCACTCCGTGGACGCGCGTTATGGGCGCCAGCTGCTCCTCCAGAAAAGCGGAAAGCTCTCCGGTGAAAGTGGCGGTGTCCAGCCTCGTGTGGAGGAGCGGAACCTTGGCGCTCTGACAGACGCGCTTCAGCACGTCCAGCATTTCCAGCCCTGCGGTTATTATCATGCAGGGGGTGTGCGCCTCGGAAAGCATGGTGGAGAGATTCTTGAACAGGCTCCTCGGGTTCTCCTTGGAGCAGAAGGCGTGTTCTCCGCGGCCTATTATCTGTATTCTCTCCCCGCGGAAATTTTCAAGATGCCCGCCAAGGGCCAGGCCGGGGCGGTTCACTTCGCTGACCGTCACCGGCCTGTCCAGATATTTGCGTCCGGCCACCACAGAAAGCTGAAGGACCTCCCCCTTGGCGGCAAGGAGGTCCCTTATCTTGATGGCCCGGCCCGGGGCCGGGTTGGCCCCTTCCGAAGTCATCAGCTCTTTTTGACGGGCTGCAGGAGCCCGAAGGTGTTGTCCTGACGCTTGAAGATGACGTTTATGACCTTCGTGTTCTCGTCAAGGAACATCCAGAAGGAGTAGCCCAGCTTCTCCATCTCGAAAGCGGCGTCGTCCGGGCTCATGGGCGACACGTGGACCTGCTTAACGACGGAGAACTTTATCTCGGCCTGAGGCATGACCGCGTCCGCCGGCACAAGGCGCATGTCCTCGTCCGTGCGGTGGTCTTTCATTTTCTCTTTGTACTTCTTTACCTGGCTGCTGATCTTGTCGACAGCCGAATCCACTGCCGCGTAAAGGTCGGAGGATTCCGCGCTGGACTTGAGAGTCTGCCGCGCGGCGTGGACGACGACTTCGGCCCTGTTGACTTTCTTTTCCACGGTCAGTATTACCTGAGCCCAGACTATGTGCTCGAAGTGGTTCTGGACTTTATCAACCCGCTCCTGGATATAATCCTTGAGCGATTTTGTAAGCCTTACGTGGCGGGCCACGATATGAACTGTCATTTTTGCGTTACCTCCGGGGGTTTCCTGTCGCCGGCCGGTGTTGTGCCGGCCTTGCCGGCCTCTATGGCCGAAAAAAGGTCCTATAGGTCGTTGAACCTATATGGGAAATTAAACAACAATGCCGCGCGCTTTGTCAATCTTTTATTACGTAATGTATATATTATACCCTTACTCAATTTTTTAGAAAATACAGGTATCCCCCCACACTATTTAAGTCAAAAAACGCTCTAAAGCCCGTTTACGCTCCATTAAAGCAAAATGGTTGACTAGCTATATTATTTATTGATAGGATATTTCAAATCCCGGACAAGCCTCCAATCTGTTGAATAATCTTTTAAAAAAGGGGTTTGCGCGGCGGACGGGCAAAAGTTATCAACACCCCGCCATGCCGTCTGAGAAAAGTCTTTTTTACCGGTATTTTAAAAGGCAATTTATTGGATCTATCAACACCTGTTGATAAGCTGTTGAAAACTATGGACGCAAAGCAAATCTGGACAGAAATGACAGCCCGGCTGGAAAAGGAACTGGGCAAGGATACCATTGACCTCTGGTTTCAGCGGGTCAAGCCGGTTTCGATGGAAAGCGGCATACTAAAGCTGGAAATACCTAACCAGATGTGGTACGAAACCCTGCGCACCCGCTATGAGGAAAAGATGCTTTCCTGCGCGAGGGACATCTCCGGCGCTGAAATCACCCTTGAATACACGCTGGCTCCAAGCGTTCCCTCACAGCCCGCGGTAAGAAACAGGGAAGAGGAAGAAAAAAGCGAGTATCATCAGCCCGGCGCGGCCTTCCCTAACAGGCTTACGGCATCCTACACTTTCGACGCGTTTATCGAAGGTCCTTCCAACCGTTTCGCGTGCAAGGCCGCTCAGGCCGCGGTAAAAAGAATGGGTGAAAGGGCAAACAATCCTCTTTTCATATACAGCAACCCCGGTCTTGGCAAAACCCACCTGCTTCACGCCGTGGGTAACGAAATAATCAAAAACAACGCCCGGGCGAAAGTGCTTTGCATGTCCGGCGAAGAGTTTGTAAACGAGTACATAGAATCGCTGCAGAACAAGCGTTCGGAATCCTTCCGCAGCAAATACCGGAACCTGGACTGTTTCCTGGTGGACGACATACAGTTCCTGCTGGGTTCCGGCAGGGAAAGGAGCGAGCAGGAGTTCTTCTACACTTTCAACGCGCTGTTCGAATCAAAGAAGCAGATAGTCCTCACCTCGGACCGCGCTCCCGGGGAACTCCAGATAGAGGAAAGGCTGGCTTCACGGCTGCTTTCCGGCATAGTGGCGGAAATGAAGGTCCCCGACGTGGAGACGCGCATAGCCATACTGCGCCAGAAACGCGATATACTCAAGCTGGCCATTTCCGACGATGTCCTTGCTTTCATGGGAACTCACATGAAATCCAGCATAAGGGAAATGGAAGGCGGACTGGTAAGGCTCAACGTCTACTGCCAGAGCCACAACGCCATTCCAACGCCGGACATAGCCAAGGAAGTGCTGGCGGACATGATACGCCTCTCCGACAGGGCTCCCGTGGTAAGCATAGATTCCATAAAGAAGATAGTCGCCAAGCACTACTCTCTGGCGATAGAGGATTTCACCTCCAGCAGAAGGAGCGAATCCATAGCTTTTCCAAGACAGATAGCGATGTACCTCGCGTGCGAAATGACGGAGCTTTCTCTTCCCGAAATAGGCAAAGCGTTCGAAAAGGACCACTCCACGGTGGTTCATTCGCGCAAAAGAATAAGCCGGGAACTGGAGCAGAACCCGTTTTTCGTGACAAAAATAAATGAAATAAGAAATGAGGTACTGACTGTTGACAGCCTGTGAAAAGCAGTAATAACAGGCCGCAGTGTTGATAGCGTTGATAAAGACCGGGTTTACCAACACCCTGTGTTGATAAAAAGTCCCTCGGCGCCCAACACGGCCAACACAATCCACAACCCATATAGGGAGTGTAGATGATGATGAAAATCCTCAGCACCAAAGATAACCTTCTGGAAGGCATACAAATAGTGCAGGCATCCACCTCTTCAAGGGCAACCCTGCCCATTCTCCATAACTTCCTCATGGAAGCGGAGAACGGAAAAATAAAGCTGGTGCGCACCGATCTGGAAATGGCCACCACCCATTACATCAACGCCGACGTGGCCGAACCGGGCGCCATAACCGTGCCGGCAAAGGATTTCTCCGAAATACTTCACAATCTGCCTTCCGACAAGGACATCGAGGTGCGGCTGGATTCCTCGAACAAGGTCCACATACACTGCGGCAAGTCGAAATTCTGGGTCATGGGCGTTCCGAAAGAGGAATATCCCGTCATACCTGACATCGGCTCCACCGATCTGTTCGAAGCCCCGGCCGAAGTAATACAGCGCATGGTGCAGAAGACCATTTTCGCCGCCTCCACGCAGGAGACGCGCTATGTTCTTAACGGCGTTCTCTGGATAGGCGGAAAGAACGGCCTTGAAATGGTGGCCACTGACGGCCGCCGTCTTGCCATAGCCAGCAACGCGGAGATAAAGACGCCGAAGGATATCAAGGTCATAGTGCCCACCAAGATACTGCAGGAATTCCTGCGCTTCCTCGGCATAAACAAGCCCGAAAAGGACGAGAAGGTTACAATAGGCGTCGCATCCAACCAGATAGGCTTCAAGATGCGCACCACAACCTTCATCTCCCGCATTATCGAGGGTAATTTTCCGAATTACGAGCAGGTCATACCCTCCAAGAAGGACGTGAGCTTCGAGGCGGACACCAAGGAACTGCTGGCGGTCACCAAACGCGCGGCCCTGTGCGTAAGCGACAGGGGCGGCGCGGTCAAGTACCAGCTGAAAGCTGGTTCCCTGATGGTGAGCGCGGCCTCGCAGAAGATGGAATTCGAGGATGAAATCCCCGTTTCCTACAAGGGCTCGGACTTCACCACGTCGTTCAACCCGCAGTACATAATAGACGTGCTCAAGAATATAGACACGGCAAGCGCCTCCTTCGGCATGACCACGGCGATAAACCCCGCCATAGTGGAGCCGACGGGCCAGCCGGGCTGCAAATACATAGTAATGCCCGTAAGGGCATGACCAAGGGCCGGGGTTGGGTCTCCGCCGGAGAGATAACGTCTCACATGGGCATGCTGCACCGCCAGCTTGCCAATCTCGCCGTGCTGGACAAGGTGTGGGAGACCGAGGCCGGCGCCATGTCGAAATACTGGAAGCTGGAGGCCGTGGAGGGGGATGCGATAGTGGTAAAGGCGTCCTCGGCCATGGCGGCGCACGAACTGGCGCTGAAGGAAACCCAGCTTCTTAGAAATCTAAATAAACACTTTTCCAAACCCTGGATACGTTTCATCAAAAGGGTTTGACAAGGAGTCAGCATGACAGTGGACAAGGAAGTCACCATCGACAAGAACGCTGAATTAAGGAAAAGTTACGACTCTTCCAAGATTACCGTGCTCGAAGGGCTGGAGGCCGTGCGCAAGCGCCCGGCCATGTACATAGGCTCGACAGGGGCGCAGGGACTGCACCACCTCGTTTACGAGGTCGTGGACAATTCCGTGGACGAAATTCTGGCCGGCGGGGCGACCGAGATTGAAGTCACCCTCAAGGCCGACAACGTGGTTACCGTCATGGACGACGGCCGCGGCATACCCGTGGACCCCATGACGAACACCAAGGACCCCAAGATAAAGGGCAAATCCGCGCTGGAAGTGGTCATGACAGTCCTTCACGCCGGAGGCAAGTTCGACAGCGGCGCCTACAAGATATCCGGCGGCCTTCACGGCGTCGGCGTCTCGGTCGTCAACGCCCTTTCCGAATGGCTTGAGGTCGAGGTATACCGCGACGGCAAGGTCTGGAACCAGATATATGACCGCGGCGTTCCCCGCGCTCCCATAGCCTGCACCGGTAAATCCTCCGAACACGGCACCAAGGTTTCCTTCCGCCCCGATCCTAAGATTTTCGGCGAGAACATCTACTCCTACGACGTCATCGCCAACCGCCTGCGCGAACTGGCGTTCCTGAACGCCGGTGTTAAAATCATCCTCTCGGACGAGCGCGACGAAAAGGAGCATACCTTCCTTTACGAGGGCGGCATATCCGAGTTCGTGAAATATCTCAACACCAGCAAGAAGACCCTTCACCCCGAGCCCATTCACATCACGCGCGAGGTCGAAGGCTCCTACGTGGCTTTCGCCATACAGTATAACGACAGCTACTCCGAGAACATCTTCAGCTTCGTCAACAACATCAATACCATAGAGGGCGGCACCCACCTCAGCGGCTTCCGCTCCGCCCTGACCAGAATAGTCAACGACTATATAAAGAAATACGAGCTCGGTAAGGACAAGGACCTCAACGTCACGGGCGAGGACATGCGCGAAGGCCTGACCGCAGTGCTGTCCGTAAAGATACCCGCGCCCCAGTTCGAGGGCCAGACCAAGACAAAGCTGGGCAATTCCGAGGTCGAGGGCATAGTGAAGTCGGTCGTGGGCGAAACGCTCGCCACCTTCTTCGAGGAAAACCCCAATACCGCCAAGGGCATCTGCAACAAGGCCATAGACGCCGCCAAGGCGCGCGAGGCCGCCCGCAAGGCCAAGGAACTCACCCGCAGGAAAGGGGCGCTAGACGGTTCCGGCCTGCCCGGAAAACTGGCCGACTGCCAGGAGCGCAATCCCGAGCGCGCCGAAATATTCATAGTGGAAGGAGACTCGGCCGGCGGTTCGGCGAAGCAGGGCCGCGACCGCGTTTTCCAGGCCATACTGCCGCTCAAGGGTAAAATCCTTAACGTCGAGAAAGCTCAGCTTATCAAGATACTTTCCAACGACGAGGTGCGCACCCTCATTTCCGCCATAGGCACCGGCGTGGGCGAGGGAGAGGACGGTTTCGACCTTACCAGGCTCCGCTACCACAAGATAATCATCATGGCCGATGCCGACGTGGACGGTCAGCACATCCGCACGCTGCTGCTTACCTTCTTCTACCGCCAGATGCGCCCGCTTATCGACAACGGGCACATATACATAGCCCAGCCTCCGCTCTACAAGCTTAAAAAGGGCAAGACCGAGCTTTACATAGACAACGAGGAAAAGCTTCAGGGCTGGCTGCTCAAGGAAGGCCTCAAGGCCGCTTCCATCGAAAGGGCCAAGGACTCTTCCAAACTGGAAGGGAAGGAACTCTCCGACCTGCTGGCGATACTCATAGAAACCGAGGACCTTGTCCGCCGTCTGGAAGTGAAGAGCCTCGGCCTCAAGGATTTCTTCGATTTCCTCAAGAAGGGCCAGATGCCGGTTTACCGCGTTCCCAACGAGGACGGCACCTACCGCCTTTTCTTCAGCGAAAAGGAATTCCGCGATTTCGAGACCAATTACGTCAAGGAGCGCAAGGCCAAGGTGCTGGCGGAGATGGCCGCATCGGGGCAGAACGCCGCCGAGGTGGATTTCGAGGAGGACTTCACTCCTCCGCACCAGAGCCTGTGGGAAATGGGCAAGCTGATGGCCGTTGACATCAAGCTGCAGAAGCTCGGCTACTCCATAAATGATTACGTCGCGGCCGACCCGGACAAGGCGCCCGCCATATGCCGCTCGGTGAACGACAAGGGCCGCTCCGACATAAAGGATCTCAAGGGCGTGCTCAAGGCCGTTCGCGAGGCCGGAATGTCCGGCGCGAGCATACAGCGCTACAAAGGTCTGGGCGAAATGAACCCGGAGCAGCTCTGGGAAACGACCATGGACCCCTCGCGCCGCAAACTGCTGCGCGTCGCGCTGGAGGACGCCGGAACGGTGGAGAACATCTTCACCACGCTGATGGGCGACGCGGTGGAACCCCGCAAGCACTTCATAGAGAAGCACGCTCTTGAAGTGAAGAACCTGGACATATAACTTTCGCCACAGTTTACACGGAGGAACACAGATGACAAGCAAGGAAGAACACAAGGGCGGCGCTCCCGACAACAAGGACAAGCCCGTAGACCTTTTCGGCAATATAACGCAGCGCAATATCGGCGAGGAAATGAAGTCCTCGTACATAGACTATGCCATGAGCGTCATAGTCGGCCGCGCCCTGCCGGACGTGCGCGACGGCCTCAAGCCCGTGCACAGGCGCATACTCTACACCATGCACAGCATGGGCCTGCGCCACAACAAGCCTTTCAGGAAATCGGCCCGCGTGGTCGGAGACGTGATGGGTAAATACCACCCGCACGGCGACTCCTCCATATACGAGGCCCTCGTCCGCATGGCGCAGGATTTCAGCCTGCGCTATATGCTGGTGAACGGGCAGGGTAACTTCGGCTCAGTCGACGGAGACCCCGCCGCCGCCATGAGGTACACCGAATGCCGCCTGGCCGGCGTGGCCGACGAGCTGCTGGCCGACATAGACAAGAACACGGTCCGCTTCATTCCCAATTACGACGGCGCGGAGGAAGAGCCCTCCGTCCTGCCGGCCAAGCTGCCCAACCTGCTGGTCAACGGCGGTTCAGGCATAGCGGTCGGCATGGCTACCAACATCCCCACGCACAACCTCAGCGAAGTCTGCGAGGCCACCATAGCCTACATCGGCAACCACGCCATCGAAGTGAAGGAGCTGATGAAGATTATAAAGGGCCCGGACTTCCCCACCGGCGGCATCATACGCGGCCGCCAGGGCATAAAGGACTATTTCGAGACCGGCCGCGGCTCCGTCCGCATCCAGGCCCGCACCGAGATAGAGGAAATCAAGGGCGGCAGGGAAGCCATCATCGTCACAGAGATACCCTACCAGGTCAACAAGACCAACCTGATAAAGGCCATAGCCGACCTTGTGCGCGACAAGAGAATAGCCGACATTTCCGACATACGCGACGAGTCGGACCGCCGCGGCATGCGCATAGTGATAGAGGTCAAGCGCGACGGCAACGCGCAGGTGGTGCTCAACCAGCTTCTGAAGCACACCCAGCTCGAAGTCAGCTTCGGCGTCAACATGCTCGCGATTGTGGACGGCAAGCCGCGCGTCCTTCCGATAAAGGAAGTCCTCGCGCAGTACGTTACCCACCGCAAGCTGATGATAGTCAACCGCACCAAGTTCGACCTGGCAAAGGCCGTCGCCCGCGAGCATATACTGCAGGGCCTGCTCATCGCCATAAAGAACATGGACCGCGTGGTCAAGATAATCCGCACCTCCGACGACGCCGCACAGGCCAAGACGAAGCTGATGGCGGAGTTCAAGCTTACCGACATCCAGACCCAGGCCATACTCGACATGCGTCTCCACCAGCTTACCCAGCTGGAGGCCGAGGGCATAGAGGCCGAGCAGAAGGAGCTCCTTAAGCTCATAGCCGAGCTGCGCGGCATACTGGCCGACCCGGCCAAGGTGCTGAAGATAATAGTCGACGAGCTTACCGAGCTTTCCTCCAAATGCGGCGACAAGCGCCGCACCGAGATAACCAGCGAAGCCGCCGAGCTTACCATGGAAGACCTCATCCCCAACGAGGAAGTGGTGCTCACTATGTCGCACAGCGGCTATATCAAGCGCATCCCGCTCAACACCTACCGCGCGCAGAACCGCGGCGGGAAGGGCATAATCGGCGGCGAGACCAAGGACGAGGATTTCCTCGAGCAGCTCTTCGTCACGGAAGCCCACGCCACGATTCTCTTCTTCACCACCCGCGGCAAGGTGTACTCGCTCCGCGCATACGAGATTCCCGAAGGCAACCGCACCTCTCGCGGCAAGGCCATAGTCAACCTGCTCCAGATAGTGGGCGAGGAGAAGATAACCTCCGCTATAGCCATAAAGACGTTCGAGGAGGCAAAGGGCAGGGAAAACTATCTGGTCATGTGCACCAAGACAGGCATAGTGAAGCGCACCGCGCTGTCAGAATTCCAGCACATACGGCGCAGCGGCATAGCCGCCATCACGCTTGAGGACGGCGACGTCCTTGTTTCCGTCCAGCTGACGGAAGGAAAGAGCGACCTCATCATAGCCACCAAGGACGGCATGTCCATCCGTTTCCCTGAGACCGAAGTCCGGTCCATGGGCAGACAGGCGATGGGCGTCATCGGCATAAAGATGGACAAGGCCGACTCCGTGGTCAGCATGGAATCCGCGGTGGAGAGCGAGAATCCGGAAGTGCTCACCGTCTGCGAGAACGGCTACGGCAAGCGCACAGGCATCGACGAGTACCGCGTGCAGCACCGCGGCGGCAGCGGCGTAATCACCATCAAGACGACCGAGCGCAACGGCGCCGTTGTCACCCTCCGCATAGTCGCGAAGGAAAAGGACCTGATGGTCATGACGGAGAAGGGCATGGCCATACGCCTGCGCTGCTCGCAGATACGCGAAGTGGGCCGCAACACGCAGGGCGTGCGCCTCGTCAGGCTCGAGGAGGGCGACAAGATCGCCAGCGTCGCCCCTGTCATAGTGGAAGAGGACGACGGCGCGGAGGAGAAAGCCTCGCCGGAAGCCGAAACGAAAGAGAAATAGTTTGCAGTGAAATGGGGGGCCGGGCATTCCAATGCCCGGCCCCTTTTTTCCGCCGCGCGGGAGAACTGCCGCCGGAAGGAATTAAAGCAAAGCTGTCAATTTTGGGATAATGTTTTTATGGTTGAAATAATCGGTTATGTGGGTTCGGTTCTGATAGCGGCGTCGCTGATGATGAGCAATATCAAGCGTCTCCGCATAGTGAACCTGATAGGCGCGCTTGTCTTCGTAGGTTACGCCCTTATGGTCAAGGCTTACCCGATAGTTCTGGTAAACGGTTTCATCGCAGTCATAGACGCCTATTACCTCGGCCTAATGCGCGGCCGCAGGGATTATTTCAAGCTGATGCCGGCGCAGAGCATGGACGACAGGCTGGTGAAGCTTTTTCTGGAGTTCCACCGGGAGGACATACACCGCTTTTTCCCTAAATTCCTGCCCGGGGGCCAGCCGGGCCGCAAGGCAATTTTCATATTGCGCAATCTCCAGCCGGTCGGACTGTTCATTTATTACGTCAGCGATGGGGCCGCGAACATCGAGCTGGATTACGTCGCCCCGGAATACCGGGATTTCAAGAACGCTAATTATTTCCTCTACACATACGCCGACACCATAAAGAGCGAGGGCGCGACGCGCTTCCTCGTCCGCACGGAGTATCCGGCCCACGTCGCCTATATGGAAAAGATGGGCTTCACCCGCGGCCCGGACGGCGTTTATTCAAGGGATATCTGAATGGACAGTCCCGCGCCGCGCGGAATAAAGCTGCTCGAACACACCGCCGACGTGGGGCTTGCGCTGCGCGGGCCGGAGGTGGAAACGGTCTTCCGCCGTTCGCTGGAAGGCCTTCTCCTCCTGCTGGGCCTTGAACCCGGCCGCGGAGGGGGCAAGGAACTGCGCCTGCAGGTGAGCGCGCCGGACAACGCCGCTCTTCTGGTGGTCTGGCTTAACGAACTTCTTTTCCATATTCAGGCGCGGCAGTTCAGGCCCGGCGCCATAACCATACTCCACATAAAGGCCGGATCGCTCAGCGCCATGATAACCGGCTCGACTGATTCCGGCTCTTCTCCCCCTGCGAGGGAGATAAAGGCGGCCACATACCACAGGCTCCGCTTCGCCAAGGTGGGCGGGTCGTACAGGGCCAGGGTCTACTTCGACCTTTGAATTCAGCGATTTATAATATAAACTTGCGTCAGGGAATTCCGCCGCCCCCGGGCGGCGTTTTTTTGGGGACTGGAACATGAAGCTTGAAAAGATTGATTCCTGCCGCTGGCGCCTGCGCCGGCAGGGAAAGATGAATGCCGACGGAGTGGTTTACGCCTCCGCCGGGATGGTTGCCCCGCTCGAGGCGGACAAGGTTCTGGAACAGGTGTCAAACGTGGCCTGCCTGCCGGGCATAACCGGCCGGTCAATGGCCATGCCTGACGCCCACTGGGGCTACGGTTTCCCGATAGGCGGAGTGGCGGCCTTCGGCGCGGAGGAGGGCGTCATTTCGCCCGGCGGCGTCGGATACGACATCTCCTGCGGAGTGCGCCTGCTGCGAAGCTCCCTCAAGGCGTCGGAATGCGGGGACAGGCTGCCCCGCCTCATGGACGCGCTTTTTTCCGCCGTTCCTTCCGGCATAGGCAAAAGCGGCGGCGTCCGCGTCGATGACGCGGGCGTGGCGCGCGTGCTTACGGAAGGGGCCCGCTGGGCTGTGGACGCCGGGTTCGGCGAGCCGCCGGACCTTGAAGCCTGCGAGGATATTGGGGCCATGCCCGGGGCTTTGCCGGAAAAGGTTTCCGCGCGCGCTCTGGAGCGCGGCGGGCCTCAGCTTGGAACTCTCGGCAGCGGCAATCATTTCCTCGAAGTTCAGGAAGTTGATGAGGTGTACGACGAAAAGGCCGCCTTCTGTTTCGGCCTCTTCAAGGGCCAGCTTGTGGTGCTTGTGCACACCGGTTCGCGCGGGCTTGGCTACCAGGTGTGCGACGATTACATACGGGTGATGCTGGGCGCTTCCCGAAAATACGGAATAGCCCTGCCTGACAGGCAGCTTGCCTGCGCTCCGCTCAAAAGCGCGGAGGGAAAGGACTATTTCGCAGCCATGGCCTGCGCGGCCAATTACGCCAAGGCCAACCGGCAGGTGATAACGCATCTGATACGGCAGGCTTTCGGCCGGGTTTTCGGCGGGGAGTTCCTTGAAGTGGTGTATGATGTCTCGCACAATATAGCCAAGATGGAAATCCACCAGGTTAACGGCAGCCCGGCATTGCTTTGCGTTCACCGCAAGGGGGCCACGAGGGCCTTCCCGGCCGGCCATGAAGAACTTCCTCCGCGCTATAAGGCGGTGGGCCAGCCGGTTCTTGTCCCCGGTTCCATGGGAACTTGCTCATACGTGCTTTCCGGAACTCCACACGCCATGTCCGAAACTTTCGGCAGCGTCTGCCACGGCGCGGGGCGTGTATGGAGCCGTTCCAAAGCCTCCAGGAATGTGGACAGTACGAACCTCAGGCATGAGCTGGAAGGGCGCGGCATAAGCGTTCGTACCGCTTCAATGAAAGGCCTCGCGGAAGAGGCTCCGGCCGCCTATAAGGACGTATGCGAAGTGGTGGCGGTATGTGAAAAAGCGGGGATTGCGTCAAAGGTGGCCAGAATGAGGCCTCTAGGGGTGGTCAAAGGGTAAAATTGCGGCCCTTTCCGGACAATTAAACGGACCGAGCTTCGCGCGGTCCGTTTTAATCCTGTTTTACGCCAATAGACAGGCGCACATTATGTTACAATGTTTATATTAATACATAACCGGACTGCAATGCCCCGGTTATGGCGATTTTTGTTCAAGCGAGGTTGCGGAATGAAGGGACGTTTTCTTGCCGTGGCGGCCGGACTGATGTTGCTGCCGGTCCTGTCGTTCGCCGGTGTGGAGATAACCGGTGTCAGGTGGCAGTCCGCCAGCGCCGTAAAGGGAAGCAAGGCCCGTTTCTCCGAAACCGCTTCCGTTTCCGTCTCCAAAAAAACCAGAAAATACGCTCCCGTGCGTCTGGTCATTTCCCTTTCAAACTCCTGTCCCATTCAGGCCGAAGGCCTTATACTCAGCGCGGCGTTCAGCCTCAAACTGTCCACGGCGGCCGCCTCGGAAGGGGTGGACGCGGTTCCTTTCGCGGTGGACGAAATACGCATACCGAAGATAAAAGCCGGACAGGTGGCCGAAGTGGTGGTGTCCGTGCGCGATTTGGACATAGCGTTGAGGCGCGCCCTTAACGGCGGGCTGCTCATCCGCTCGCTGCGGGTGGATACGATGATAGCCCCGGTCCGCGATTCGGCGGAACTGCCGAAAGTTTATCGCGCCGATTTGAACGTAGAGACAAAAGAGGACTGACACATCATGCTGGATATCAAACTTTTACGCACCAATCCCGAGAAGGTAAGAAAAGCCATGTCGGACCGAGGCGGAGCCGCCCTGCCCGCGCTTGAAACGCTTATAGCCAGGGACGAGGCCTACCGCGCGGTGATGGCGGAGGTGGAGAAGCTCCGCGCGCGGAGAAACGAGATTTCCGCCGGCATAGCCGCCATCCGCAAGGAAAAAGGGCCCGATGCCGTTAAGGAAGTGATGGCCGAGGCCAATAAAATCAAGGAAGAGATGCAGGCCCGGGAAGGCGGACTGTCGGAAGCCAAAAAAGAGATAGACGCGCTGGTCCTCTCTCTGCCCAACCTGCCGCACGAATCCGTTTCAATCGGCAAGAACGAGGCTGATAACAAGGTGGTCCGCGAGAACGCTTCATCAAAAAAAGAGTTTTCGTTCAAGCCGGCCGACCATCATACCATAGGCGAAAAGCTGGGCATACTGGATTTCGAGACAGCGACCCTTCTCTCCGGCGCGCGCTTCGCGCTGATGAAAGGGGCCGGCGCCCGCCTTGAGCGCGCCCTCATCAATTTCATGCTGGATATGCACACCCGCAAGCATGGCTATACCGAGGTCATCCCTCCCTACATCGTCACGGCGGAAACGCTTACCGGCACCGGCCAACTGCCCAAGTTCGAGGAGGACCTGTACAGGGTCTCGGGGGAACATCCGGCCTATCTGATACCCACAGCGGAAGTTCCGCTTACCAATATGTTCCGCGGGAAGATACTCAAGGAAAGCGACCTTCCCCTTAAATTCACGGCCTACACGGCCTGTTTCAGGCAGGAGGCCGGCTCTTACGGCAAGGACACGCGCGGCCTTATCCGCAATCACCAGTTCAACAAGGTGGAACTGGTCTGGATAACCAAGCCGGAGGAATCCATGGCCGCGCTTGAAACGCTCGCTTCCGACGCGGCGGAGATCCTCTCCGCCCTTGAGCTTCCCCACCGCGTGATTTCGCTCTGCACCGGCGACATGGGCTTCTCCTCTTGCAAGACTTACGACCTGGAGGTCTGGCTGCCTTCCGAGGGGCGCTACCGAGAGATTTCCTCCTGCTCCAACTGCTGGGATTTCCAGGGCCGCAGGATGAACACCCGCATCAAGCGGGAGAAGGGCATGGAGTTCGTCCACTCTCTCAACGGCAGCGGTCTGGCCGTGGGACGCACCTTTGCCGCCATACTCGAGAATTTCCAGAACGCGGACGGTTCCGTCTCCGTGCCGGACGCCCTGCGCCCGTTCTTCGGGGCCGAGGTTATAAAGGCGGCCTGATGAAACACCTCTTCACGCTTCTCATCGCGCTTTTCATCGCTTCAGTTAACGCTCTGCCATGCTTCGCGGAGGGCGTGCCGCAGGAACTGGACAGCCTTACCATGTCGGCCCTGCATAACGTGCAGAACCTTAACATGGACAAGGCGGAGAAGGACTGCGACGAGATAATAGCCCGCTTCGAGGGACATCCGTTCGGTTATTTCGGGCGGGCGGTGGTGGCCTGGGCGCGCCTTGAATACGCCCATGAGCAGAGCGACCCCGAAATGGAGAAGGAGTTCGCCCGCCGCACCGACGAGGCCATAACAAAGGGCGAGGCGTACCTGAAGAAATATCCGCGCGACGCCAACGGCCATCTGGCGATGGGCGGCATGCTCGGCATGCGCAGCAGGCTCGCGCTGATGAAGCACAGCTACCTGAGCGCCTATGTCAGCGGCAAAAAAGCCATTTCGCACATGAACAAGGCCATAGAGATAGACCCCCAGCTTTATGACGCCTACATCGGCCCCGGCATGTATGAATATTACGCCGGAACGCTGCCGGCGGTAGTGCGGGTGCTGGCGCGTCTTTTCATGCACGGGGACCCGGAGAAGGGCATCTCGATGCTGAAACTGGCTATGGAAAAGGGCCATTACATGGCCACGGTTTCCAAGCTGGTGCTGATAGAGATATACACTCAGGATGGCAGCAAATACGCCAACCCCAAACAGGCCCTTGAGTGGGCCAAACAGCTCCGCGTCCAGTTCCCGGACCAGCCGCTGATTCAGTTCGTGCAGATTGTGTGCATGCACCAGAGCGGGGATTACGCCGGAGTGGGCGTCGAGGCGGAGGATTATCTCAAGCGCATACACGAGGAAAGGCCCTACTATCTTCCCATCTACATACCTCGCGCCTACCTGGCCTGGGGCACGTCTTACCTCTCCCTGCACAAGCTGCCGGAGGCCTTGGACAAATTCTCCGCCGCGGCCCGAACTCTTGACGGGGGAGAGAAGCCGAACCGCTGGGCCGTATGGGCTCTGGTCCGCATCGGCAATGTGTACGATTTGATGGGCAACCGAGAACTTGCCATGCTCAATTACAAAAAGGCCCTCAAGGTCAAGGACCAGTGGGGCTTCAAGGATTTCATAAACAAGTATATTTCCAAGCCTTACACTATGCAGGAAGTTCCGGGACAATTGCCCCCTCCGTAAGGGGCTGACGGTTTAGAATGATCAACTGGTTTGGTGGATTGAAACGTGTTGCTCTGGCGGCCGCAGCGGCTTTATCGCTGCTGGCTGCCGGGCCCGTTTGCGCGACCACTCTGCACCCCTACTACACAAGCGCCGACAAGACCTTCCATTTCGATTCAATACCCGGTAATGTGACCATGGTCTTCTCGACCTACTCCACCTTCTCTCCTTACGTCAGCAGCGCCACGGCCGTTGCGGTTTCGACTGTCGCTCCATCTGTGTGCAACAGCCAGACATGTTACTTCATGGTCAAGGTTTCTACAGAGGACGATTCCTATTTCGAGCAGTTTTCCACCGCCAATTATGACGCGCCGGGCACCCCGTATTTCCCATGGGTGCAGTCCACTCTGGTCTTGATAAGCTGGAGCGTGGGCACGAATCCTTCTTTCGCAGAATACGAAGTGAACGTGGCCACTGAAAACGCTTTCGTCGAGCCACTGCCGTCCTCCACCACATACCGTTATAACGGCTCTGTAATCATCAGCCCTCTTCTGCCAAATACGCTCTACTATACGCGGGCCCGTTCCAAAAACGCCGATAAGACCTACTCGGCTTTCTCAAGTATTGTTTCCACCATGACCGCCACTGTCGAGAACGAGACTCTTTCCGTGGATGTCACTTCCGTGTCCATAGCCGCGACCTATACCACCCTCCCCGTTTCCCCGCCCTCCGCATCCTGCAGCGGCTACGCCCTCAAGGTGGGAGACAGGGAAGATTTTTCCGGGGTCAATGTAAGTTCGCAGACGGAAGAAGTCCTGCTGGACACTCTGAAGCTGGAAGGCCTGTCGCAAAATACCACTTATTTTTACGCGCTCGGCCCCAAGAACGCCATAGGCAACATCAGTTTCGCTGCGGCGGAAGCTTTCGTCACCAAAACGGTCCCGATTTCAGGCTTCGCCATTTCGCAGCTTTACCACAGCAGCACGGCTTTCACATGGGGTGCCCTGCCGTCTTCCCCCAAAACCTCCACCAGCGAAGGGTACAGGGTTGATGTTTCCACGGCTTCCGATTTCTCCGTAATTGTTTCCTCCATCACGTCCAGTGTGGCGCAGAGCACTCTCGCCCCGCAGGGGCTTATGGCCAACACCTCTTATTACGCCCGTGCCGGAGCGCTTAACTGGGCCGGGGACGCTCAGTATGTGACGTCTGGCGAGAACATAGAATTCATGACGCTGTCCCTGCCGCTGGACCTTAACCTGATAACTTCCAGCGCGACAGGCCATTCCGTGACGGTGAACTGGTCTCCGCTTGAGGCTTCGCCGCAGTCCGTTTCCTGCGAGGGCTATATCGTTCAGGCTTCTCCCAACTCCGATTTTTCCGCGCCGGTTTACTTTTCGTCCACGACTTCAAATTCTGCGAACAGGCTGACTGTTTCGGGCCTTTATCCGAACCTGACCTATCACATCCGGGTTGGCACCATCAACCGGGCGGGACAGGCGAATTACGTCCGGCCTCCGGCCATGAAAACCACTGACGGGCCTTCCCTGACGGGGCTTGTCGTGACTTCCACCGGCACCAATTCGGTGCGCTTCAGCTGGACCGCAAATCCCGACATGGTATATATGTCCAACGGTTTTGTCGCGCAGGCTTCGCAGATGGCGGATTTCTCCGTGATATCCGCTTCCGTTACCACAACCGACACAAGCACCTCCTCCATCCTGCTGAACGGAAGCCTCATAGCCAACACCAGCTACTTCATGCGGGTCGGCGTAAGCTATGGCGAGCTCTCCAGCGCGACTACGGTCTATTCCATACCGACTAACGCGGCGCGCGTATCCATGCTGGCGCAGCCGTTGACTGCCGTTTCCATAAGCGGGGTTTTCCATTCCAGCGTGGCGGTCAGCTGGACTACGCGCCCCGCGACGCCGAATTCCCTTACGGCGGAAGGCTATCTGGTGCGCGTTTCCACCGCCAGCGACATGAGCGGCATTGTATACTCCTCCAACACCATCCGTCTCGCGGTCAGCACGCTGACCGTTTCCTATGATTCCGGCCATGTGAATCCCATGATGCCGAACACGCTTTACTATGCACGCGCCGGCACTTATAACTGGGATTATGTGGCGAATGAAGTGGCGGCCCCCGCCTCTTTTGTCACCCGCGCCAATCCTCCGGTGCCGCAGGCGGCCACGGATGTCGATAATCAGAGCATACGTTTCAACTGGCTGCCCAATTCCAACCCCGCCGGAACCGTCTACAGGTGCGAACTTTCCACCTCCACCGGTTTTGAGAATCTTGTCGGCGCTTCTTCGGATACCGTCGCGACCTCCATTCTTTACACCGGTCTTGATTCAAACACCACTTTCTACCTGCGTATAAAAGCGCGCAACAGTGTCTCCGACGAGGAGCCCGCCGTCCTCTTCCCCGGCGTGCCCACTCTTGCCATTCCTCCTACACCGCGCGCCTACACAAATATCCAGGCTTACGGCTTCCGGGCCAACTGGGACCCGGCCGGTAACGGACCTACCACGGTATATCAGGTGCAGGTGTCCACGGACGGCCTGTATAACACCCTCTCGGCTTCCGGCGAATCCACCACGAGCTATTACGTTCTGAGCACGCTGTCCGGGAACATGCTTTATTATTCCCGCGTGCGCGGCGTCAGTTCCGGGGGTTCGCGAACCGGGTGGGCGGACCTCGGTTCGGTTCTCACCATGCCTGCCACCCCCACGGACGGGAACCCGAATTTTTCGAACATAATGTTGGACGCTTTCACCGCCTCCTGGAACGCCAACGGCAACAGCGCGGGCACGGTGTATCAGGTGCAGATATCCTCCTTCAGCGACTACTCGGTTCTGGCTGCCTCGGCTTCGCTTACGGCTGTTACCAACACGTTCACTAACCTTTCCCAGGAGACCAGCTACTACGCCCGCGTGCGCGCCGCTCCGAACGCCAGCCTTGCCGACCCGGCCTACCACTCGCTTGGCATAGCTTTCACTCCCCGCTATGGAGTGGGAGATATCCTGTATTCCAACGGCGGCATTGCCACGCTGCCTGCCACATACGGCGTTATAAAGGTGTCCGGACCTCCGCAGAGCTTCAGGAGCAACGTTACTATAACCATCGAGCGGAATTTCAACATGCCCGCGGGGTCAAGCATGGCGACACCCATGACGCCGACCGGCGTCGGCGTCAATGTGACTCCTCTCCCCAAGTTCCAGCCGGAGAAAACTCTTACAATCGTCATTCCTTACCGTCCGCAGGACATGGTCGGCTTCGACCGCTCGCGCCTCATTATCGCCTACTATAATACCGACGGCGACGCCTGGGTTCCCCTGCCGTCCGTTTCGGACGTCTCCAACAATCTGGTCACGGCGCAGGTGACGCATCTTTCCACTTTCCAGATAATGCAGTCCAATCCTTCGCAGGCGCTGGGCGATATAAAGATTTTCCCCAACCCGTTCCGGCCCTCGCGGCATAATTTCATGCAGTTCGCCAACATGCCTTCCGGCGCGAGGGTGCGCCTTTTCACCATGCTGGGCGAGCTGGTGGCCGAATTCAGCGCCGACTATTCCGGCAACGCCCTTTGGGACGGCAAGAATAAATACGGCAGCAAGGTCGCCAGCGGCGTGTTCATCGTGCTTATAGAGGGCGACGGCGTGGGCAAGCATATTACCAAACTGGCGGTGGAGAGATGAGGCGCGCCCTGCATAGCGTTCTGACCGGTTTCGCGGCGGCCGCGCTCCTCGCGGTCTTGCCGTGCTATTCCGCCGCGGGGGATTTCACCCGTGACGCGGTGGGCACAACCGCGGGCCAGTTCCTCAAGCTGGCGGTAAACGCCCGCGCAACGGCTATGGGCGAGGCCTATTCCGCCATGACGGACGAAGCCAGCGCCATGTACTGGAATCCGGCCGGCCTGATAAAGGTAAGGCGCCATTCCGTCGTGTTGATGCACTCCGCCTATCTGGCGGATACCTCCTTCGATTACGCCTCCTACGCCCGCCACCTGCGCAACATTGGCACATTCGGCGTCAGCGTGCAGTACATGAACAGCGGCGAGATGAACGAGACCAATGTCAGCGGCCAGAAAACAGGCACCTTCCGCCCTTACGATATCGCTGTTTCCATGGGCTTCGCGGCCTACGTCATAGGCCTCAACAAGTTCCCGGAAGAACGCTGGACAATGGGCGCCTCCGTCAAGATAATACGCTCGCACATAGTCAAGGATGACTCGACCATCGCGGCCGATATCGGCATTTTGACGCCATATATTTTCGACGAGTCCATGCAGATAGCGATGGTGGCCCAGAACCTCATGGGCAGCCTTAACTATGATGTTGACGATTCCCCCCTGCCGATGACGCTGCGCTTCGGCTCGCGCGCGCTTGTTTCCAAGAATCTGGACGTGACGTTTGATGCCGTGGCCCCGCGCGACAACTATCCCTATCTGGCGACCGGCATGGAATACCGCCTGAACGTGGCCAGATACCTGACGCTGGCCCTGCGCGGCGGCGCGAACACTCGCGCCATATTCGACTACGAGGGCATGCGCAACGTCTCCATGGGTTTCGGCATAAGCGGCGGGGGACTTGGGGTTGACTACAGCTACAATCCCTTCGGCGTGCTGGGCGGGGCGCACCGCCTGTCCGCCACCATCAGTTTCTAGATTCAGAACGCGGTAAACGGAGGGCGCCGGAGATGAAAGTAGTAATAGGCATAACTTCCCTGTCCGAGGCCGAATACTTCCTGAAGCACGGCGCTTCCGAAGTGTATTTCGGCTACGGAGCCATCTCGAACCATCGCGCCAGCGAGAGCGTGCTGGACGAGCGCGAGGCTCTGGAGATTGTCCGCTTGGCCCATTCCCTCGGCAGCCGCGCCTTCATAACCGTAAACGAAATATACGACAGCCATACCCTGCTTGAGGCCGCGCCCTTTCTCTGCCGCCTCGTGAAGCACGGCGTCGGCGGATTCATCGTGCGCGACGCGGCCATGCTCTACGTGCTGGACCGCCTAGGAGTCAGGACGAAGTTCGTGGTCAGCCACATGGGCTTCACCTTCAACAGCGCCACCGTGGATTATTACCGCAGGCTCGGTGTTTCGCGCGTGGTCTGGCCCCAGCATCTTCGTCCCTTCGAATCCGCCGCCATAATCCGAAAAACCGGTTCTATTGAAACCGAGATATTTTTCAGCCCCCGCTTCTACTGCATAAACACGGAGGGCGCGTGCATGCTGCTTTATTCGGACCGGTACACTCAGTCGGCCAAGCGGAAGCACGCCATGCCGAAGATGTTCTGCCATAACGATTTCCGGGCCGGGGGCAGGCCTTTCGTCATGCCGGAGCCGTCAAGCGAAACCAAGCTCGGCGACCTGTACGATTTCGACAGCCAGGGGATGGAATACCTGAAGGTCGGCCGCCTGCTTTACATGGGCGGCATGACGCAGCACACGGACGTATTTACCGAAGCCATGACCATAGTCCGTCTGCTGGACAAGAAAATGCCCCGGGCCAAATTCGTGAAGGAAGCTCTCGCGGCTACAAGCGAGCTGGAGGAACCGTGGAAAAAGCATTATCATTGACCCCGGGACAGGCTGCCAAGGCCTCCTCTTCCTCGCTGAAGCGTTTCGATGCCGTATATATAGGCAGCGAAACCTGCCAGAACCTGCTCGCTTCCCGCGCGGACGTGGACGCGCTTGCCGCCAAATTCAAGGGGACGATAGTTCTCTCCACCGCCCTGCTGGACGAGGCCGCGCTTGAAAGCGCGCTTTCCCTGGCCGGACACGCCGCCAGAAAATTCGGTTATGACCGTATTGAAGTGGCTGTTAACGACTATGGTTTTTTGAGTGAGTTGAAGAGAGAGCACAAGGGCCGCATGAAGGTGTCGGCGGGGCGCCTGATGATGCTGAACATTCTGGGTGTCTGGCGGCAGATTGATACCCCCTATCTCACTTATCTGTCCGAGAATTTCGGCGTGGCGGCGCTTGAGGCCGACAATCCGTTCTATCTTTACAAGCGCGGGCCGGAATCCCCTTTCGCCGTCCATTTCCATACGCCGCTGCGCCTGTTGGCAACGACCCGTTACTGCGCGTACAGCGATAAGTTCCCTGCCTGCGGACGTCTTTGCCGGGACCGTCAGCTCAAGCTCAAAAATACCCAGCTCAAGGGCGGGTTCATAGTTTCCTTCAACAATGGCTATTATATGAGGGAAAAGCCGTTCTCCCACCCGCTTGTCACCCGGACGGTCCATACTCCCGCGGACGGAAAAAGTTCATGAGGACGACTGTCGGCATAAGTACGCTGGCGGAAGCCAGGCATTTTCTCGAGCGGGGAGCGGACGAGCTTTACTGCGGTTTTGCCGCCATGCCAAGCCACCGCGCTTCCGCCGGGAGCTTCAGGACCGTGGCGGAAGTGGGCGCCATAGCTTCTCTCGCCCACCGGCGGGGTGCGAAACTTTTCGTAGCGGTCAACGAGATAAACACCAACCTTAACTCCGCCATAGTTAAAAGCCTGCGCAGTCTTGAGGCCGCCGGGGTGGACGCCGTCATACTGCGCGACCCCGCTCTTTTCAGCATTCTGGACGCGGAAGGGGTGAAGATGACGCGCATACTCAGCTCGCTCGCGTTCGCCTTCAATTCCAAAACGCTCGAATATTTCCACGGGCTGGGCATAAAGCGAGTGACGCTGCCCCAGCAGATAACCGCCGCCGAGGCTAAGGCCATCATCAAAAACCCTTACGGCATAGAAACCGAGATTTTCTTCATCCCCCGCGATTTTTGCTCGAATATTGACGGCCTCTGCTTCTTCACGAAGCACGAGTACGGCTGCGTGCCCCATTTCCTGTGCCGCAATACTTTTTCCACGCCCAATGGGGATTACCGCATGCCTCAGCTGGACGCGGAAACCCTTCTCGGCATGCTGTATGACTATCATAAGGCCGGGGCTCATTATCTTAAAATAAGCCGCACCGAAAATTTCCCCGAGCGCATGATAATGTTCAAGGAAGCCCGGCTGCTGCTTGATATGCTGGAGAAAAAGCCTTCCCGCGCCGCTTTCACGGCAAAAGGCGGGGAAATAATGCGCCGGCTCGCCGGTCTTTACGAAACCTATTCCACGCCGGGGGAGAACAAGGGCTGACATGGAACGCGCCATTTCCCTCACACCCGCCGAATCGCGCCGGCTAAGACCCGCGGACGCGAAGGAATACTCCATCGCTTACGTGGGCAGCGAGTTCTGCCAGAACCTGCTGCCTTCCGTGGAGGAATTCGCGGGCGTCAAAAAGCGCCTGGGCCTGCGCCCGGCGCTGGTAACTCCGCTGATGACCGATGTGGGTGTAAAACGGCTGGAGAAGCTGGTCCCGGCTCTGCTGAAGGCCTGCGGCCCGTTCGAGGCGGTAGTCAACGACATGGGCGTGCTGCATTATCTGCGCGGGAAATTTCCGGGCAAGGTCAAGCCGGTGCTTGGCCGCCTGCTCACCACCGACTTCATACGCATGGACACGGCGTTTTTCAATTCCTTCCTGAAGGAGCACGGAATAACGCTCGTGGAGACCGACGAGCACGTCATGATGGACGCGGCCTCGCGTTCGATAAAGGCGGATTTCTCCTTCCATTATCCCTATACTCTGGCTTCCGTCACGAGGCTGTGTCCTTACAGGCGGCGGCTGATACCCGATGCCTGCTCCCGCCCCTGCGAGGGCAATTCCATGCGCCTTTCCCACCCGAAACTGCGCGAGGAATATCTTCTGCTCAAGACCTGCGCCTATTTCCTCAAACAGGAAGCGCGCCCCCATTCCCGGGCGGCGCGCCTCGTGTTCACTCCAGAAACTGTCTAGGCGTTCGGCTTCGCGCTGTTCGCGGCGTAGGACGGCTTCATCAGTTTTTCGGCGAAATTCTTCGACAGCAGTTCCTGCTCGTACATCGGCACTATGAAATCCGCCACGGCCCTCAGCTTCGCGGAGGACTGCTTGCCTCGCGTTTCCGGCGCGACGCCGCCGCGCAGGAATTCCACCACGCAGACGGCCTTGCCCGCGCGCTTGACGTAGTTTATGGAGGGTATGGTGTCGGCGTCGCCAGTGAGGACTATGGCCACGTCGTAGGAGGGCATCATCGCCACCATGTCCACGGCGAGGGAGGTGTCTATGCCCTTTTCCGTTATGCTGCGGTAAAGCAGGTCCACTTTCCAGTGTCCGCATTCTATAATTTCGATAAAATCGGTGCTGTCCATGAGCGAATGGTGGAAGCGGCGCATGCCTTCCAGCACGTCGCGGCGCTTGCGGTACCATTCCTGCGATTCGCGGAAGCAGATGTTCCATGCTTCCTCGCTGAGGTCCTTGGCCGGCTCGCCCTGATGCTTGAAGGCGGCCACGGCCATGTAGTTGCGCTTTAGCTCCCTGTCGCTTTCGAAGAAATCGCGCAGCAGCATATGGATTTTAGGGTCGGAGAGGTCCCACTCGTCTATGGAGCCGGGTTCGTACCAGTTGACGCGGAGCATCTGGGCCGGTGGCTGTATGTTGTTGGCGGTCACGCCGCGCCAGATATCGTAAGCCGACGCGAAAACGTGCTTGAAGAACGCCTCGTAGGAATCGAATTTTATCTTCAGGTCCATCCTTTTCAGCGAGCCGGACAGGTTGGCCCCGTCCACAAATATCGCGAATTTAAGCATAGTGTCTCCTTTGTGTTCCTATAGTGATTTCCGTACTGCGTTTTACTGAAAATTGCGTTTTACAGCCCCAGCTCCGGCGCTATGGAGCGCATGGCCCCTATGGCCAGTTCCGCGAACTCCGGCAGCGGTATGCCTATCTGCTCGCATTCCCTTATTATATCCCGGTCAACGGACGCGGCAAACTGTTTTTCCTTCATGCGTTTCACAACGGAGGAGGTTTTTATGCTGGCCAGCTTTTTGTCCGGATAGACAAGCGTGGTGGCCGTTATGAGGCCGGTTATGGTTTCCCCGGCGGCAAGTGCCTTGTGAAAGCGGTCCTCCCGTTTTTTGCCGGAGGCTTTTTCGTTGTGCATGGCTATGGCTTCTATCAGCGCTTCCGGATAGCCTGCCGGACGCAGCAGCTCCGCGGCTCTCGTTCCGTGGACCGACAGGTCCGCGCCGGTAAGCTCCACGTCCACGTCATGCAGAAGTCCGGCCAGACCCCACAGGTTTTCGTCCTCGCCCAAGCGCTTGGCCAGCGCGCGCATGACGGCTTCGGACGCCAGGCAGTGGCGCAGCATGTTTTCATTTTTCACATGGTTGCGGAGCAGGTCCAGCGCGGCGTCTCGGTCGGTTGCATTGATTGTCATGGTTCCTCTATTTCTGCGAAATGTCCTTTATCCTGAAGTCTCCCGGTTTCAGCACATAGCGGAAGGTCAGGTCCCAGCGCTTGTCGTTTATGGAAACAGGCGCTAGCGTGTTGTACGGGTTGGCAATCAGCGCCACCCGCGTCTTCGGGTGCTTTTTTGAAACCATGATATAGCCGGTCCAGTATTCTCCGGGTTTCGGGCGGAGGGGGTGGATGTCGTAATCGCCAAGGCGATGGCGTGTTTTGGAAGCTTCCTCGAACACTTTCGAGAAGGTGGCCTTGACCTCCGGGTCGCCTCCCTGCCAGTTTATCTGGACCGGGATGCTGAAGGGGATGGTCTTCGATTCGTTCGGCGTGGAGGCGTCGAAACCTATTTCCGTGCCGTTGTAGAACAGCACGGGCCCGGGCAGGAGCATGGTCAGCATTGCGACGGCGGGGAGGCGCGCTCCGAAAATCTTCTGCACGGACGGTTCGTCGTGATTTATGAAGAACGACAGGCCGCCCGCGCCGCCCTGTTGCCAGGCCAGAAAGGCCGCGCGGCTGACTGCGGGGGGAACTTCAAGAAGGCGGGCGCGCCAGAAGGCGTCGTACCAGCCGCTCTGCCCTTCTACGCGTTTCCACTCGCTCTTGTTGTAGAAGATATCGAATCCGGCGGCCGACAGGTCGTCCTGATTGTCGTATGCCTCGGCGATGAAGGCGGCGGACGGCTTTATCTTCCGCGCGGCTTCAATAAGCGTGGTGAAATATTCTTCCCTGGGCATGCAGAGTCCCCAGTTCCGGGCGAAAACGCGGTTGAGGTCCTGATATGCCATGTCCACGCGGAAGCCGTCTATGTCGTATTTCGAAATCCAGCCGGTCGCTATCTCCGTCATCTTTGCCCGCAGTATAGGCTTTGAAAAATCCAGCTGGGCCACGTCGTTCCATGTGCAGAGTTCGGCCCCGCCGCAGTCATAGGCGCCTTCCGCGATGTAATAGTCCCCTGTTCTATGCTTGCATGAAAAATAACCCTTTGGCGTTCTGGTGGATGAGATTAGTTCAGCCTTGAAGCCGATGTAGTAGTCCGGGTTCTCCTCCAGAAGCACGCTGTCCTGCGCGGTATGGTTGGGGACAAGGTCTATTATCACTTTCATGCCGCTTTCGTGTGCGAGGCGGACGAATTTCCTGAAATCCTCCTCGCTCCCCAGCTCGGGATTGAGCTTTGAATGGTCCTTTATGGAGAACACTGAGCCGCCGCCGTTGCCCGAGCGGTTCTTCTCCCCAACGGGGAATATGCCCATCGGCCAGACGGTGTCGAAGCCCATTTCCTTTATGGTTTCGAAGTCTCCCTTGTTGAAATCGCGGAAGAACACGGGCTGGAGCGATGAGGCCATCGTTCCCACGCCGGTTGACGCCGCCCGGCGGCCCTTAAGATTGTATGCCCGGGGGAAGAGCTGGTAAATCCTCGCCTTGCGCACCCACGCGGCGAGGTTGTCCCCGGCGCATGATTCCTGCAGTTCTTTAATTGTTTTAGAGAGGAACGCGTTAAGCTTGGCGTTGCGCGCGGAGGGATTTACCTTCTGCGCTTTTATCTGGTCCAGTTCCTTGCGCAGTTCGCCTGTCCACTGCTGCTGGGCCAGCACCCAGTCCGCGTAACCGAAGTAATCGTCATAGTGATGCTTCCAGGCCGCCTCGCCGAATTTTTCTTCCAGTTCGGTCTTGGTCCAGTAAAAACCCTCAAGCCCTGCGTTCTGCGCGCGCGCGGCAAGGCCGTTCATGCTGCGCCACATGAAAGGTTCCACCAGCGCCTTGCCGCCGGCCAGTTTCCCGGCCGAAAGCAGTTCGCGCACCTGCGCGCAATCGCGCGTGTCCGCCGCGCCGGCATATCCCCCGGCCAAAGGCAGCACGGCCGCCAAAATCAAAGCTATTCTGAACATATTCTGTCCTCCAGTAGGGTGACGGTCAACAACCGTCCGTTTGCCCCTGTCAGCCAATTCTATAAAATTCAATGCTTCGACGGACTTGCTTCTCCTCGCCTTCCTTCCGGTATGGCCATCGTCAGCGGGCCATAACCTCACTTTACTATAATAAAACCGGGATTAGAGCCCATCTAAAATCTCCTTTCGTAGCGAAAGCTTCGATTTTGACATGAGACGCAGCGGGCTGAGGCGCGCAGACCAGTAGGCCTGTAAGCCGAAGACCGCGAAGTATCGGGGCAAAAGCGGCGCTTGCAGCAGAATACGGAGATTTTAGATGGGCTCTTAGGGTGTTTCAAGTGGCAGATTAATCAGGGTGAATTCGCATGACAAAGACCGTAAAGATATTTCTGTGTGCCGGGATTTTGTGCGTGGCCGCAATCGGTGCAACTAGATATGTGTCGTATGATAAGGCCGAAAAAATGAAAAGGTTGACCGCTTATGCGGTCGCGCATGCACCTGTTGAGGCAAAGTACATGGAACATCCGGCTGAATATGCCCGACAGTACGTGTTTGCCAAGGTCCCTCCAGCGGGTGATTTCTACGAAGACGAAAATTACCGGTTTCAATTGTTAAAGGGTGTGTATATAGGAAAACAAATCAATGGTTGTTGTTTTTCGAATGAAACTAGAAGCCTGTTTTATTTGAATGAGTTTACTGATTGGCGCACTTATCTCGATTACCTGAAGAGCGTGAGTCTTCACACAGTGATGCGAAGGCAGCTCTCTCCTGTTTTGCACTATGACGCGCCATTTTCTCTGGAGGCGTTGTCTCCTGAATTGTATGGAGAGCTATTGCCAGAAGGTCAAAAGTCCTATAAATTGGCAACTGGGGAGCCGGTATTGGAAATACTGATCCGCACGGATAACTTTCATGGGTATAAAGCTGTTGAACGCCATTTTCTGTTTAAAAAAATATCAGGACATATCGTGGATATTACAGCTCTTTGTGCTGAAGACAATGGTGGTATCGCTCATGCTGTTGACGCTTCTGTCAGATTAATGTTGAGTACTCTAAAGGTAAAAAATCCCAATGCGTTTTCAGGACTTGATGTGGCTACTATTATCCATGAACAGCACAAGTGGCCGGAACAAACAAATAGATAACTGTACATGACTATGACAAAAACGAAGAAAGTGCTTATCGTCATTGGGGTTTTGTGCCTCGCTGCATTTGTAATAGGCAAGTTCGTGTCTTACCGCAAGGCTGAAAAGCTGAAAGAGCAAACGGCCTATGCGCTGGCGCATGCACCTGTTGAGGCAAAGTACATGGAACATCCGGCTGAATACGCACGGCAGTACGTGTTTGCCAAGGTTCCTCCCGCGGGTGATTTCTACGAAGACGAAAATTACCGGTTTCAGCTTTTGAATGGAATGACCGTTAAGAATATTATTAATGGTTACAATCTCCAATATAAAGGTAGTTCCTTGTTTGATATCACGGAATTCTCGGATTGGCGCGCATATCTTGATTATTTGAGGAGCGGCAATGCCGGGATGTTTGTCAGGAAAGGCATTGACCCCGTTTTTCATTATGATAAGCCATTTTCATTCGAAGCTTTGACTCCTGAAGCGTATGGCGAAATACTGCCTGACGGGCAGATTTCTTACAAACTTAAAACTGGGGAGCCTGTTCTTGAGGTGTTGACCAGATCTTCTGTTTACCACGGGCAAAAAATCATTGTGAAGTATGTTTTCATCAAAAAAACATCAGGCCATATCGTTATTATGCTTGGATATTATCCGTTTTATGATGGGAATACGGCGCATGTCGTGGAATCTGCCATGAAGCTTGCCGTGGATAGTATTGTTATTAAAAATCCGCTTTCATTTTCCGGATTGGATACAGCAACTGTTCTTTATGAACGACGTAAGTGGCCGGAACAAACAAATAGATAACTGTACATGACTATGACAAAAATGAAGAAAGTGCTCCTCGGTATTGTGGTTTTGTTCCTCGCTGCATTTGTAATAGGCAAGTTCGTGTCTTACCACAAGGCTGAAAAGCTGAAAGAACAAACGGCCTATGCGCTGGCGCATGCGCCTGTTGAAGCCAAGTATATGGGAAACCCGGGGGAATATGCCCGACAGTACGTGTTTGCCAAGGTCCCGCCAGCGGGTGAATTCTACGAGGATGAAAACTACCGGTTTCAATTGCTGCGGGGCATGACTGTTAAAAGAAGGATTAACGGGTTTGCGATATTCTCGCGGGAAAATCGCAGTGAATTCTGGTTTGAGGAATTTTCAAGCTGGAACGACTACCTGGATTATGAACAGAAAATCCATTTTATGGTTTTCTTGAAAGAGAATTTGAAGCCTGTTTTTCACTACGACGCACCCTTCGTTTTTGAGTCGCTGACTCCGGAAGCGTATGGGGCGATACTGCCTGATGGTAAGGTTTCGTATAAACTCAAAAGCGGGGAACCTGTACTTGAAATGATAAATCGTGACAGGGGTTATCATGGAGTGACTCCTATTGTCCGGCGGATTTTAATTAAAAAAGTTTCAGGACACATTTTGCTTGTCACACATATTTGCCCGGATTTCGATGGACAGATTGCAAGAATTTCCGAAACTGCGCTGCGCCTTGCCTTAGGGACGCTGACGATAAAAAACCAGACTGCTTTTGCGGGAATAAGCACAGATGAAGTAATGCTAAGCCGTTACTAGTCCGCGCGACAGCGCAAGGAAGTTTTTAACGCTGTCAGATAGGATATTGTTGAAGGTATTCCAGACAGGCGGTAGCGGGCCAGCGTTTTGCGGCGGCTGCGCACTATAATGGGCAGGTCCCTCCCTCCCAGTTCCCGGAAGGCGTCCTCGTCGGTCAGGTCGTCCCCTATGTAAACGGCAAGCGGTTTGGCCCCGTACCGCCGGGTCAACTGCTCCCGTATCCATGACAGCGCGCCGCCCTTGTCTCTCGCCCCATATGGCAGGAGTTCAAAAACTTTTTTGCCTTTCTTCATTCTGAGGTTGTATGTTTCTGCCGTGTCCGCCGCCAGTTTCGCCAGTGAGGCTGGTATGCCTTTCGGGGCGTTGCGGTAGTGTGCCGCCAGCGCCATTTTCTTTTTTTCCGCGAATGTGCCGGACAAATTTTTTGTTCCCTCGTTCAGCGCGCGCCAGGCATTTTTAAGGGCGAGCCGTTCCTTTTCAGACGGCCGTTTGATTGAAACCATGCCCTTCGGTCCGCGTATCTCCATGCCGTGCGTTCCGGCGTAAATGAGGCCCTTCACCCCGACCATCTTCTTTATGTTCGCCAGCTCCCGGCCGCTTATCATCGCCACTGTCATATTCGACAGGGCAGAAAGCTCTTCAAGCAGTTTCTTTACCGCTGGATGGATGACGGCCAGCTCCGGCCTTTTCTGTAGCGGCACAAGCGTGCCGTCGTAATCCAGGCAGAGCAGCAGTCTTTCCCCGGGCTTAAGTCGCGGCAATGGCGGCCGGTTCATTCCTTGAACTCCATTCTGAACAGTTCGCTCATTATCTTCCCTGCCCAGCGGTAAATGTTGTTTTCCGCGAGAGTCGCCTTCATCCGCTCCAGCCGCCGGCTGCGTTCCTCCTGCGGCATGGAGAGCGCCTCATAGAGCGCGTCGGCCGCTTCTTCCCTGTCGAACGGGTTTATCAGCACGGCGTCGGTAAGTTCCCTCGCCGCCCCGGTGAAGCGGCTCAGCACAAGCACGCCGTTTTCAGTGGAGGCCACGAACTCCTTCGCCACAAGGTTCATCCCGTCATGCAGCGAGGTCACGGCGCAGACGTCCGCCAGCCGGTAGAAGGCCAGCGGTTCGGGGAAGTTGAGGTGGCGGCGGATGAGCGTTACCGGCTTCCAGTCATCCGTGGAGTGCTTCCAGTTTATCTGTTCGACGAGGGCGTTTATTTCGTCGTTGAGTTCCTTGTATTTGGCGACGTGCATCCTGCTCAGTTCGCCCATCTGGAGGAAGACGATTTTCTCCTTCAGTTCGGGATGCTTTTCAAGAAGACGGTCCAGCGCCAGCAGGCGTTCCGGTATGCCCTTGGTGTAGTCTATGCGGTCCAGGCCGAGTATGACCTGCTTGCCCTCAAGGTTGAATTCCTCGGATAGGGCTTTGGCGGACTCTTTCATCGCGGGGGAATCCGCGGTTTTTCTGACATCGGCGTAATCTATGCTTATGGGGTAGGGTCGCACCAGCGTTTCGTGCCCGCCGCGTACTATGGCCTGCTTTTCCCGGTCTATCTTGCACTCCAGTTCCCTGTCCACCACGTCCATGAAGTTGTTGCAGTGGTATCTTGTGTGGAAGCCCATCAGGTCGTTCGCCAGCAGGCCTTCCAGCAGGTCGTGCTTCTGCGGCAGTATGCGGAATATTTCATATGAGGGCCAGGGTATGTGCCAGAAGTGGGCGGTTATAACCCTGTTGCCGAGGCGTTCCTTCAGCAGTTTGGGCAGCAGGCAGAGGTGGTAGTCCTGTATCCAGACGAACAGTTTGCGGTCGCCCGCCTCACCGGCCACGGCGTCGGCGAATTTTTCATTCACGCGGCGGTACATGTCCCAATCCTCCCGGCGGAAGACCGGGCGGTTGAAGGCCGTGTGGCAGAGAGGCCAGAGCGCCTCGTTGGAAAAGCCGTGATAGTAGCCTATTTCCTCATCCTTGCCCAGCCAGATGCGCTTGAGCGTGTAGGACGGGTCCTCCGGGGGGACGGAAACGCGGCCCTTCTGGTCGCAGACCTTTTTATCGGCGTCGCCATTGCCCCACACCACCCAGAAGCCCTTGCACGCCCGCATTACCGGGTCGAGGGCCGTTATCACCCCGCCCGAACCGCGGTTGACTTTGGTGCCGCCCTTGCCCCTGACGTGAACGTAGGGCTGGCGGTTGGACACCGCCATGAACAGATAGTCCGAGAGTTTTTCCGTCGCCAGCGTCTGCAGGCTTTCTTTTGTCCACATGCAAGCCTCCTGTCCGTCCGTGTCCGCGCTGCGTCCGGCGGGAATAAAACGGCCGCCCTCCGCTTGCGCGGAGATGGCGGCCCGACCATCTCAAAATCCTCCGGGTTGTCCCGGACCCGTAAACAGTATAACTATCATTCGCCGCTCGCGCAACGCATTATTCGGGGATATTCCTGCGGAGGCGGCAGTAATGTTATTATTAATACATGTCTTTCAGCCATAAGCCGGAACACGACTCGATTTTCGAGCCGGCATTCTTCTTCTCCCGGGGGGATAGGCGGGACGCTCTGTCCGCGGTCTACGCCTTCTGCCGGGAGGCGGACGACCTGTCGGACGAACCCGGGCTTGGCGACCCGGCGCTTGAGATAGCCAAGTGGCGCGACCAGCTGGAGCGGATATTCGACCCGAAGAACGTGAACGTGCCTGGCGCGTTCAGCCGTCCGCTTGCCGAGCGGCTGGCCCGTGTCGCGTCGGCTTTCGCGCTGGAGAAGAAGCACTTCCTTGCCGTTCTTGAAGGCGCGGAAGCGGAGCTTTCCGGGGCGCGCTGCCGCACCGGGGAGGACCTTGAGCGTTATCTCGACCGGCGCGCCGGGGCGGTGGCCATGATGTGCGTGCGCATATTCGGCGCCGGCTCTTCGGCGGACGATTATGCCGTGGCGCTGGGGCGGGCGGTTCACCTGACCATCCTTATCAGGGACGTGTTCGAGGATGCCCGCCGCGGACGCGTGCATCTGCCTCTTGAGGACGCGAAGGGATTTGGCGTTTCCGAAAATGATATCCTTGCATGTAAGGAAAGCGCCGAACTGGCCGCGCTGCTGGAATTCGAGGCCGGACGAGCGCGGGAGTATTACGCCAGGCTCAGGGGGCTTCGCCCGCCGGAACTGAAGACGGAACTGTTCCCGGCGCAGGTGACCGCGTGCGTGTACGAGGGGCTGCTGCGCAAGATGGAGAGGCGCGGCTTCGGGCCGCGCGGCAGGGTCCGGCTCAACGCGGCGGAAAAGCTGTTCCACTCGCTCCGGGCGCTGCGTTGATGAGACGGGGCCGTAAACTTAAAAATCTGATTTCAGGGGAATGACATGATAAAGGCGGATAACTGGATAAAGAAAATGTGCCAGGAGCACAAGATGATTGAGCCGTTCGTGGAGGACATGGTCTGCGAGGGGAAGGTCTCCTACGGGCTTTCCTCCTACGGCTACGACATCCGCATAGCGGATGAGTTCAAGGTCTTCACCAACGTGCACGGCGCGCTCATAGACCCCAAGAACTTCGACCCCAAATCCTTCGTGGACATCAAGGCCGACCATTGCATCGTGCCGCCCAACTCCTTCGCGCTGGCCCGCTCCATAGAATATTTCCGCATACCGCGCCGGGTGCTCGGCCTCTGCATAGGCAAAAGCACCTACGCCCGCTGCGGCATAGTGGTCAACATCACCCCGCTTGAATCCGAGTGGGAGGGCCACCTCACGATAGAGATATCCAACACCACGCCCCTTCCGGCGAAAGTGTACGCCAATGAAGGCATAGCCCAGCTGGTGTTCTTCGAGTCCGACGAGGCGTGCAAGGTTTCCTACAAGGACCGCAAGGGCAAATACCAGTCGCAGCGCGGGGTTACCCTGCCGCGCATACTCAAAAAGGCCTGCTGAACGGCCTTAGCGGGAGAACGGGAAGCATATGTCCAATAACATCATAGCGGCCGCGCTGGCGGCCATTCTTTGCGCCGCCCCCGCCTGCGCGGCGGAGGAAGACTTCCTTAAAAAGGGCGCGGACCAGCTGAAGTGGGGGCAGCCGGACAAGGCTGTTCCTTTTCTGCGCGAGCAGCTAAAGCTTAATCCCGCTGATCAGGAAGCTTCTACCCTGCTGGGCGTGGCGCTTTCCCGTTCCTCCGCGCCGGATCTGCAGGAGGCGCGCCGCCTTCTTAATTCTTCAGTGGACCGTTCTCCGGCCCGCGCCGACGTCCGCGTCGCTCTGTGCCGCGTTTACCGGCTCATCGGCGCGGCGGAAATAGAGAAGTCCCTTTACCACTGCAAGATGGCTCTTACGCTGGAGCCGACGAATGCCGACGCTCTCTACGAGGTCGGCATGGCCTACCGGGAGAAGGGGGACCTCAAGGCCGCCATAAGGATGTGGACGGCAGGGGCAAAGATAAATCCGGACAGCTGGCGTCTTTTCTATCAGCTCGGCAGCGGTTATCTTGAGGACGGAGAGGTGCAGCACGCCATCACCGCCCTGCGCCGGGCCGAGCTTATCGCCCACCGCGACAGTTCCCGCCCGTCCGACGCTGACATGGCGCGCGTTATGTTTACTCTGGCCGAGGCTCTTTCCCGCGCGGGACGCTATTCCTCCGCGCGCGACGCCTATGCCGAGGCCGAGGAAAACGAGCCTCTTGGCGACCTCGCCATGCTGTCCCGCAGGAAACGCCTCTCGCTGCCATCCTCGGAGCGTGACAATACCCTTTCCCAGTTGGTCGCCATAGACGCCCGCCGGGAAAAGACCGCGCGCGAGGTTAAGGTTCCCCCGCTGCCGCAGGCCAGAACCCTCGATTCCGCGCAGCAGGCCGAACTTGGCCGCTGCATAAGCTCGGGCCAGGAGCTTTTCGCCTCCGGCAAGAACGCGGAGTCCGAGGCGCAATTCCGCAAATGCCTGGACATTCAGCCCGCGGACGAAAATTCCCGCATTTCGCTGGCCGGCGTTCTCATGGTGCAGAACAAGCTGGACGAGTCCCGCAGGGAATTCGAGCTCGTGTCCCGCATGCTGGCGCCCAACTCCCCTTTGAGGGCCTACAGTTTCTCCCGTCTGGGCGACATAGCCATGAAACAGGGCGCCACGCCAGACGCCGCCGGCTTCTACCGGCAGGCCATAGCCGTGGACCCCAACGACGTCAACGCCCAGGTAGGTCTCGGCCGCTGCCTTGAAATATCCGGCGACATGCCCGGCGCGCACGCGGCCTACGGCAAGGGCCTTTCGCTGGAGCCCGGCAATCCCGTGGCGCACGACGGCCTACGCCGCACCGAGACTTTTGTCATGACCGACCCGGAAATACTGGCCGAGCTCAAGGAACGCAAGGCCGTTGTGTCCGCGAAGAAAGAGCTGTCTCCGGAGGACAAGGAGCTTTTCAACCAGATGCGCTCCGCCGAGGAAATGGGCGCGGTGGACTATCTCAAGCGCAAGCTTAACCGCCTGCCGCCTACTTATATATGCGAAAAGACCGTTTCCGCGGGGGACCTGCGCCTCATGCTGACGTGGACCGGCTATGTCATATACAGGCGGCAGCTGACCAAGGACTCCCTGGCCTTTTTCGAAAGGAAAGGCCTCCCGCTCAAGACCATCATGCAGCTCAAGGACATGAAGGGCCAGCCCCTGTTCGAGAAGGGCGGCCTGCTTTCCTACGACGGCATGCAGGTTTACTATTACGCTCTTATAGGGGAGAAGCGCTATCTTCTTCCGTCCGACCCGCTTCCGCCAGAGGCGGTGGCCCTGCTCTCGGCCGAGGACCAGCGCATAGTGGCCCTAAAGAAGGAAGGCTACATGGAGATAAACGCCATGGAATACGGCTGGCTCCTCCGCTACACGGACTGCAGCGAGGAAACATTCACCGGCGAGCTTAGCGGCAAGATAATCACCATGCCGAACAAGGAGCAGCGTTATTTCATCGACAGTCTCGGCAACAAGGGCGACAACGGCGCCTTCGGCCACGCGATAATGAAATACCGCAACGGCGAGACTTCCACCGCCGCGCCGCGCTCCGGCAACTTCTTCGGAACCGGCGGCATAGAAGGCAAGAAACTCTGCACCAAGCAGGGCAAGGTCTGGAAGGGCGACTAGCGTTTTCCTTTCTGAAATGCGAAGCCCGCCCCCGCTATGACGCGGGGGCGGGCTTTTTTGTTGGCAAATACGACTAGGCGGTAGGGGAGATCGCCGGGCCCATGATTATCTTTTTCAGTTCCTCGGATATGGGCTTGGCTTCGAGGGTCTTGGTGTCTACGGAGACCAGCGTGGTCTTGCCGCGCGTGGTCAGCCTTCCGTCCTGATTTTTGATTCTGTACTCGAACTCCGTTTTGACCTCCGATACGCCTGTGACTGTGGTTATAACTTCCAGCGTGTCGTTATAGAAGGCGGGGTATTTGTAGTCCACTTCCTGATGATAGACCACGAACATCGTCCCCTGGTCCATCAGTTTCTTGACCGACATGCCGCGCTCTTCCAGATATTCCGTGCGGGCCTGTTCCATGTATTTAAGGTAATTGGCGTAGTAAACCACCCCGCCGCAGTCCGTGTCGTGATAGTATATTCTTACTTTCATCTCATTCTCCTATTATTTTTATAAGAACTTTTTTGCGCCGCTTGCCGTCGAACTCGCCGTAGAAAACCTGCTCCCAGGGGCCGAAGTGCAGCCTGCCGGCCGTGATTCCTATCACCACTTCCCGTCCCATGACCGTGCGCTTCAGGTGGGCGTCGGCGTTGTCCTCCCCCGTCAGGTTGTGATGGTATTTCGTCGGCGCGTGCGGGGCCAGCCCTTCCAGCCAGTGCATGATATCGTGGTGAAGGCCGCTTTCGTTGTCGTTTATGAACACGCTGGCGGTTATGTGCATGGCGTTGACCAGGCAGAGTCCTTCCTTCACGCCGCTGGCTTCCACCGCCGCCTGCACTTCCCCTGTTATGTTTATTATTTCCTGCCGTTCCCGCGTCAGGAACGTCAGTTCCTTTGTGTGGGATTTCATAGTCACTCCTTCGGAAGTATCAGCAATCCGGCCGGGCGCAGTCGCGCCAGGTCCCGCGCGTATTCCATCTTCCCCACGTGCGTGCCGTAGTGCATGGGTATTAGTAGGGGGACTTTCATATCCTCCGCCGCCAGAGCCGCTTCCGCCGCGTCCATGGTGTAGGTTCCGCCGATGGGCAGCATGGCTATGTCCGTTTTTATGTTCTTCATCTCCGGGATACGGTCCGTGTCCCCGGCGTGATAGACGCGCGTCCCGTCCACTGTAAGGATGTAGCCGTTATTGCCGTCGCTTCTGGGATGGAAAGACTTGCCAATGTTGTATGCCGGGACGGCTTCCACCGTTATCCCCTTTAATTCCGCCGTGGAGCCTGTCAGTATTACGGAGGCTGTGTGGCCGGCCCTTTGAAGAATTGGCAGGGCCGACGGCGGCGCGGCTATGAGCGTGTCTTTCCCGCAGATAAGGGCCAGGTCGTCAGGGGAACAGTGGTCGTGATGGGCGTGGGTTATGAGGACGAGACCGGCTTGCGGCAGTTTCCCGCTCAGGCGGAAGGGGTCTATGTATATTTCGAGGCCGTTCCCCGCGCGTATCCGGAAAGCGGCATGTCCGAGCCAGTGTATGTCCGGTGTTTTCATCAGGGAAAGTCTAGCAAGTTTAGCCTCGCGGCCGGAAGGGAGGTCAGAGCTGCGCGCTGCTGACTATGTGGATAAGGGTCGCCGAGGCCAGGTCCACCGTATAGGGGCTGACGGGCTGGTCTTTCGAGTCTCGCAGTATTTCCACGGCGGGACGCGTTATCTGCGCGGTGTTGACCGCAGTCACGCGGCCTGTCTCCCCGGTGGAGAGTTTTACCACCGAACCAAGTGGATACATGGTCAGGGAGGAAATCAGCAGGCGAACCATGTCGTGCGAAAATTCCTTGTCCGCCAGGGCTATCATCTGTTTCAGCGCCGTATGCGGGTTCATGGCCTTGCGCCAAGGGCGGTCATGCGTCATGGCGTCGTAAACGTCGGCTATGGCCACAAGCTGGGCTTCCAGTCCTATGCTGGAGCCTGAGAGCTTCATAGGGTAGCCCGACCCGTTGAATTTCTCGTAGATTTGGGAAAGGATTTCCGCCAGGCGGGTTCTTGTCGGCTCGGGCACGTCGGTAAAGCGGGCCACCAGTTTCGCGCCTTCCACCGCCTGCTCGTGTATCTTGTGGCGCTGGCTTTCGGTGACGACGGTGGAGGCCATAAGTTCCGGAAAGCTGACCGTCCCTATGTCGTGCAGGAAAGCCGCCACGCCCACGAATTCCGCTTCCTTCCGCGCAAGGCCCTTGTTGATGGCGAACAGCATGGACAGCATCGCTACATTGACGCAATGCGCTTCCCACGAATAGACGTTGTCCTGGTTGGCGCAGAGCGTCAGGAAAGGCCTGGAATCCACGCTCAGGCCTTCCCATATCCTGCCGGAGAGGCTGGAAAGCTGCGCGTAAACGCCGGGTTTGCCCATCTTCACGAGATGCTTCATGTCCACCACGCAGCCGAGGCAGGCGGAGTAAAGAATGTCCGGGTCTATGGCGAGGTCTTCGGGTATCGGTGAGGGGTGCGCGGGCCGGGCCGGCGCCTGCCGGTTCTGCTGAGGCGGTATGTGAGGTATGTTCTTTTCTGAAAAATCAATCCCGTCCGGATTCGGCAAGTCGGCCGGTTTTTGTTCCGCCGGGATCCGCTTGTCGTCCTTTTGGGGCCCGCAGCTGTCAGGGCCAGAGTGTCCGCTGCCTGTTCTGAACTTCATGTTCAGATCCTTCCACAAAATGGGCATTGGTAAGCTCCGACACCCACCCAAATATATTATAGCACATAATTTATAGCACCTATGTTCGGGCCGCCCTATTGCTGGCGCGTATTGTGGAAGATTCTCCTTGGCTATTCTTTTAATGAATACGGCTGTCTGCCGAAACAGGGCGCTCCTAATGCGGCGACGCGTTGCTCCGGGCCATTACTTCGCCTATGTTCACATGGGAGGAATGGTCTGTTCTGTACCACTCGGCCTTGCGGCGGTAGCTGGCAAGGCTGTAGAAGAAAACGGGGATGCCCAGCGCGAGATAGAACAGCGGCATTACGAGATAGGTGATGTAATAGCTGAAAGAGGCCTTTTCCTGCCGGAGCGCGATGGCCGGATAGAGGAAAATCGGTATCCAGTTCATCAGCTTTACGGTAAAGCGCGCGCCGGGGGGATGGTCGAATATCCAGAAGAGGATGTTGAACTCGTTTTTGTAGAGGTAGGCCACGCCTACCATGAAGCTTATCATCAGAAAGCGGTAGCACATGGAGAAGCGGGCCGCCTGCTCGAACGCCCTTTTATCCTTGTTGGCGAAGGCCCTGCGGGCCAGTCCGGCGAGATGTTTTCTGGCCACCTGAAGCGAGCCTTTGGTCCAGCGTATGCTGCGGAGTATCATGGGGCGCAGCTCGGAGGGGACCTCATCGTATACCAGCGCCTCCGGCGCGAACGTTATGCGCACGCCGTGGCGGGTCAGGCGGGCCTGCATCTCTATGTCTTCGGTCAGGCAGGCTCCGTCCCAGGGATATTTCTCCATCAGGTCCGGGGTGAAGCACATGCCTTTTCCGTGCAGCGTGGCGTTCAGGCCCAGCTTGTGCTTCGGTATCTGCTGGAAATAATTCTGCACCGACTGGCTGACGTGGCATATGCGGGTCAGCAGGTTGTGGCCCGGATTCTTTGCCCGTTCGAAACCCTGTATGGCCTTCTCCCCGGCGTTCAGGCGCTCGCTCATGGCTTTCAGGAAACCGGGATGCGCCAGCGAATCCGCGTCGAAGTAGCAGAAGGCGTCGTACTTGTTGAGGCTGATGGCGTATTTGTCGAAGGCGCGCAGCGCGTAGCCCTTGCCGCGCGGTTTGTCGTCCCCGGCGTGCTCGAAAACCAGCACTCCGTGCTGGCGGGCTATTTCGCAGGTGCGGTCGGTGCAGTGGTCCGCGACCAGATAGATGTCGAAGAGTTCTGCGGGATAATCAAGTTTCTTCAGGCTTTCTATGGCGTAGCCTATAACCGCCGCCTCGTTGTAGGCGGGCAGGACGACGGCAAAGCGTTTCAATGGGCCGGGGTCCACCTGTCTGCGGCGCAGCCGTGGCAGGCCCCAGAAAGTGGTTATGAAGTAGGAGAGCGCCAGCAGGAAGCAGTAAAGCTGGAATATGTTAGAGAACAGCACCAGCGTAAAATGCAGCGGAAACCAGTAAAGCAGTTGTGAAAGCATCAGATCTTCTCCACTTCCCGTTTGCTCTCGCGCGGTGCTGTAACGATAGGGCGGGGAACCGAAAGGTTCCCCGCCCGGTTGTCAATCAGGCAAGCTCAACGCACATGGCTATGCCCATGCCGCCGCCTATGCACAGGGTGGCAAGGCCTTTCTTGACCGAGCGCCTGCGCATTTCGTGCAGCAGCGTCACCAGTATGCGCGCGCCGCTGGCCCCTATGGGGTGGCCGAGAGCTATCGCGCCGCCGTTGACGTTGGTTATTTCCGGGTTGAGGCCGAGTTCCTTCGCTACGGCTAGAGACTGCGCCGCGAAGGCTTCGTTGGCCTCGATGAGGCCCACGTCGGAGAGGCTCCAGCCCGCTTTCGAGAGGGCTTTCTTCACCGCGTCCACGGGGCCGACGCCCATTACCGAGGGGTCAACTCCGGCGTATGCGCAGGAGGCTATGCGCGCCATCGGCTTGAGATTGTATTTCTTTTCAGCCTCGGCTCCCCCCCCAAGCAGGGCCGCCGCTCCGGCGTTGATGCCGGAGGCGTTGCCCGCGGTTACCGTGCCGTCCTTCTTGAAGGCCGGGCGAAGCTTGGAGAGCTTCTCCGCCGTCACGCCGGGGCGGGGGAACTCGTCCTTGTCGAAGACAATCGGGTCGCCCTTTTTCTGGGGGAGAATGACGGGTATTATCTCGTCGCGGAATTTGCCGGCGGCCTGCGCCTTTTCGGTCTTCTGCTGGGAGAGGGCTGCGAATTCGTCCTGCGCCTCGCGGGTGATGCCGTATTTGGCGGCCACGTTCTCGGCGGTTATGCCCATGTGGTAATTATTGAAGATGTCGGTGAGGCCGTCGAAGACCATGCTGTCCACCAGTTCCCCGTTGCCCATGCGGTATCCGGTGCGGGCCTTGCGGAGAAGGTAGGCGGCTCCGTTCATGCTTTCCACGCCGCCGGCTATGACGAGGCCGGCGTTTCCGCACTTTATCGACTGGGCGGCAAGGCCCACGGCGCGCAGGCCGGACCCGCAGACCATATTGACGGTGAGGGCGGTCTTCGCCTTGTCTATTCCTGCGGCCAGAGCCACCTGCCGGGCCACGTTCTGGCCCCAGCCCGCCTGCAGGACGCTGCCCATTATCACTTCGTCTGCCGCGTCCGCGGCCAGGGAGTTGCGCTTAAGCACCGCAGCCACGGGCACCTTGCCCAGTTCGGCCGGCGGCATGTCCGCCAGCGTTCCGCCGAAACTGCCGATGGCGGTGCGTACTGCGTCTGTGATGAAAACTTCGCTCATTTCTTTCCTCCGCGCTGCTGTTCTTTTTTGACTACGCAGGTGCCGTGGGCCCTGCAGACCGTAACGGGCTCCGCCAGCACGTCGCAGGCCGAGGGGGACTGCGGTATGTCCGCGGAAGAGATGACTTTCTTCGCCTCGAACGCCATCGTCCGGGAGGTGTTTCCCTCCTTCTCTATCCAGCCTCTGGCCTCGATGTAATCGCCCGCGTGGACCGGGGCGAGGAATTCTACCTTGTCGTATGCCACGAAAAGGCCCTCGTCTCCGTCGCGGATGATGAGCAGCTCGGTGGCAACGTCGCCGAAGAGCTGGAGCATGCGCGCTCCGTCCACGAGCCCGCCCGCGTAATGCACGTCGTGTTCCGATATCCTTATTCTGATAAGCGATTCAATGCGTTTTTCCATGAAGTCATCCCTTTCCCGATATCTGAAAATGCGACAAATATAGTCCTTCCGCTAGATTATAACAACAAAAGGGGCCGGCCGCGCTGACCGTCGTTCCGGGCGGGAGGCTCGGGGCTCGGGGCCGGCCGTCTTGCCGCGCGGATTAAAAGTGCTATAATTCCAGAAACGTCGTTGCGCGCGGAATAACCAATGAGCCAGGATAAAACAGATCTTTCGACCTACGTGGCCCACAGCCTGCGGACTCCCCTTTCAATAAGCAGGGAGGCCGTCAACATCGTTCTGGACGAGATAACCGGTCCGCTGTCTCCCGAGCAGCGCGAGACTCTCAGCCTCGCCAAGGAGAACATGGACCGCCTTACCTGCATCATCGAGGGCGTCATAAGCCTCCACTCCATAAAATTCGACGACGTGATACTCAATCGCAGGCAGATAGACGCCGGCGCGCTGCTGAAGTCAGCCGTATCGCGTTTCGCGGAAGAGGTTCGCCGACGGGGGCTGGATTTCCGGACCGATTTCGACATTTCCTGCGAGATTTCGGGCGACCGGCACAAACTGGACAAGACGCTGGACCTGCTGCTGGAAATGTCTCTCAAATATACCCGTTCGGGGCATATAGGGGTGTCCGCCCGGGAGCGGGAGCGTGACGTGGAATTCCGCGTGTTCGACACTGGGGAGAACCTTTCCCCGGCGGACATTTCGCGCCTCATGCAGTCGCAGGGGCAGTGCGTGGACCCCACCATGCGCGGGGCCGATTTCGGCCTGCTGGTGGCGGGCCGTCTGGTTGAGCTGCACGGCGGAGCCCTCCGCGTAGAGAGCGGCAAGGACGTGTCGTCTGTCGTGTTCACCATTCCTAAGCGGTGCTAGCGGGGACAATTAAATGGCAAAGAAAGTTTTACTGATAGAGGACGAGCAGGACCAGATAAAGCTTGTAACCCTCCGCCTTAAGGCCAAGGGATACGAAGTCCATTCCTCCACCGACGGGGAGAAGGGCCTCGCGAAGGCGAAGGAGCTTAAGCCGGACCTCATTCTGCTGGACGTTCTCCTCCCCAAGATGAACGGTCTCGAGGTCTGCCGCCTGCTAAGGGCAGACTCCTCCATGTCTTCCATCCCGATAATCCTTTTCACTGCGCTGGCCAACGAGGAATTCGACCAGAACGCGAAGGATGTGAAGGCCAATGCCATAATCGGCAAGCCTTACGACGCGAAGGTGCTTCTCGAAAAGATAAGTTCGCTTCTCGGGGACAAGTAACCGGCGGCCCCGGATTTTTCAACCGCGCCTTCAAAGGGCGCGGTTTTTTATGGAGTGTGCCAGCACATGCAAGCGGTTTCAATACTGACTGCCGCCCTGCTTTTCCCGGCGCTTATGACGGCTCCGATGCTGTGCTTCCTGTCCACTTTTAAGGACAGGGATGGCTCCGCCGCGCCTTTGCCGCTGGCACTCGGCATGGCGTGGGTGTTTTCCTCCGTGACTGCCGCCCTCCTCGCCATGTTCTGCCTGGCTTTTTTACCGCCCGCGTGGCCTCATCTTCTGTGCGCGCTGGCCGCGGCCTGCGCGTTTGTAGGTCTCGTTGCCGGCTGGCGGCGGCTGGCAGGCTTTCTCGGCGGGCTCTCCATGTTCGACCGTTTCTCGGCGGGATTTTTCATTCTTCTGTCCGCCGCCTCCGGCGCGGCATGCGCCGCTTCCGCTCTCCCTGTGGGCGACGGCCCGCTTTTGCCTCTTCATCTGATATCGTCCGGATTATTTTCCGCACCGTTTGATAATGGTTTTGGCGGCCTTATGCGGGCCATGCATACCGGCGCTGTCAATTATGATTTCATAAGTCAGGAAAGACTTGGCGGACCCCTGTACTCGGGGATTGTCTCTCTCGCCGCATTTCTGCATGGCGTCATTCCGGCAAAGCCCGGTTCTCTGCTGGCCGCGTACGGGATTTCCTCAGCAGCTCTGGCCGGTCTTGTTTTCGGGACACAGCTTTGCAGAGGGCGTTCCTCCTCTGGAACCGTCTCTCTCGCTGTTTTGCTGGCTCCCGCGCTCTTCCTTTCCTTGCCGCAGTCGCTTTGCTTCGCCGGTCCGGCTCTAGGGGCCGCCTGCCTGTGGGGAGTTATGTCCGGCCGTTTCGCTTCCCCTGTAAAAGCCGCGGGGGTGCTGTGCTGTCTGGTTTATGCCTGCATGTTCGGTCCGGCGGGGCTGGCGGTCTCGGTCATATCGCTCGGGGCATTGACGGGGGCGTGGATTTTCCGGGGCCGTGTCACTTTTTCCGGCAGGGTTGCCGCGCTTGCGGGCACCGCAGTGTTGTGTCTTGCCTCTGCGATAATTGTTCTCGCGCGCTTTGCCGATACCGGACCCGGGCGTGACGCGCCTGTTTTTCATTACGCTTACCATCCGTCAGTGGGGGAATTCCGTTTCATGTATTCCTCCCGGGACGAGATGGGGCGCAGGATAGTCTCCGCCGGGCTGGGGGGAGCATCGCTTTCTTCCTCTTTTGTTCTTGGCAACGCGGATATCGGCGTTCAGCTCAAGGCGCATCCCGTCAAAGCCGCGCAACTGATAATCGGACAGGCTGTTTCTTCCGTTCGCGAATCCGCGTCGTCGCTGACCGGCGGCAATACTGCCGGAGCCGCGCTGCTGATTCTGGCGGCCGCCGGATTTGCCGTCATCGCATGGCGCGCTCCAGTCGCGGGAATGGCGCTGCTTGCGGCAGCCGGGACCATTCCGCTGCTTGTGCCTTGGTATTCCGCTTCGCTAGTGGTGTTTCTGACCGGAGGGGCCGCGCTTGTCTGGCTTGTCGGTCTTGCCCCCAAAGCTCCCGGGAAGGGACAGTCGCTCATTATTGCCCTGCTGGCGGCGGTGGTGCTTTCTCTTGACTGCGCCGCGCTGGCGCTGAAGTTTAACCGGGATTATGCGGAAAATGCGGCTCCGCTCGATGCCGCCCTGCGCGGTCTGAATGTTCCCCGCGTCGCGGCGGAGAATCCGGAAATCGCGAAGCTTGTCTTTTCAGGGGAGACGTTCGGCGTTTCCCGGCTTTGGGAATACGCCGCGCTGGTCGCGGATGAAACATCCTCTCCTGTCATGGCAGTTTCCTCGCGCGGCAAAAACATTCCGGTCCCGGGGTATGTCGTTTTGGACAAGGGGAATATAAGATTGCTAAAGACCATTTTCGGCTGCGGGAAGCATGCCGCTCCGCTGTCCGTGAATACGGTGGGCAAGCTGACGGAAGTTAAAACAGCCGGCATCGGGGACATCCATCTCCTGTCCATGACCTATGACCGGGACGGCATGGCGCAGGGGCTGGCGGAGGGTTTTTCCTCCGATGGGACTCTCATGTTTTCCCTGTCGGTAAAAAACGGCGTTTTGGACGGGCCGGTAACTTGCAAGTATAAAAAGGGTATCATCTCTTTGTCCGGGATTTACAGCCGTGGTCGTTTTTCCGGAGTTGTGTCCGATGGCGATTCAAACGGGCGTACTGTGTCCGAAGCTGTTTACCGGGACGGGCTGCTCAATGGGCGGTTCACTGATTCCTATCCGGACGGGCGTTATCGCCTTGCGGCGGTTTACGCGGACGGCCTGCCGGAAGGCCCCGGAGAGTTATATTGTCCGGACTCCAGCCGCAGGGCCGTGATAAGTTTCCTGTCCGGCCGGCCGCACGGCGTGGCGGAAGTAACACCCTGCGGCGGCGGAGAGAGGGTGACGGCGATATATTCTTATGGCGTATTGATGAGTGTCAGTCCCGCGGACGCCGCGCGGGAAGCAGAAGCGGCAACGGCGGAATTTTACAATCCCTGGCGCAAGTGAACGCCCGGCATATAAAGAAAGGAGACGCACATGGCTCAACAGCAGGAACCAGACAAGATAATATTCTCGATGGTGGATGTCAGCAAGTCCTATGACAAGAAGAAGGTGCTGAGCGAAATTTACCTTTCTTATTTCTACGGGGCCAAGATAGGCGTGCTGGGTCTCAACGGCTCCGGCAAAAGCTCGCTGCTGCGCATAATGGCTGGGGTGGACAAGGAATTCGACGGGCAGGCCATACTGTCCCCGGGCTACACGGTCGGCTTCCTTGAACAGGAGCCGAAGCTGGACGAGGAAATGACCGTCCGGCAGGTGGTGGAGCAGGGCGTGCCGGAAGTGGTGTCCGCGCTGAAGGAATACGAGGACATAGCCGCGAAGATGGGCGAGCCCATGGACGGAGCCGCCATGGACAAGCTTATCGAAAAACAGGGCAAGGTGCAGGAGAAGATAGACGCTCTCGGCGGCTGGGACCTTGACTCCCGTCTGGACCTGGCGATGGAAGCCCTGCAGTGTCCCCCGGGCGAAACCCCGGTCAAAAATCTTTCAGGCGGCGAGCGCCGCCGCGTGGCGATGTGCCGCCTTCTGCTTCAGAAGCCGGACATTCTCCTCCTGGACGAGCCCACCAACCATCTTGACGCGGAATCCGTCCTCTGGCTTGAGCGTCATCTTCAGCAGTACGAGGGCACGGTCATCGCCGTGACGCACGACCGCTATTTCCTTGATAATGTCGCCGGCTGGATTCTTGAGCTGGACCGGGGCCGGGGCATCCCATGGAAGGGGAACTATTCCTCATGGCTGGAACAGAAGGAAAAGCGTCTGGCCCTTGAGGAGAAGCAGGAGAACGAGCGCCAGAAAACCCTGCGCCGCGAGCTGGAGTGGATACGCATGACCCCCAGCGCCCGCAACACCAAATCCAAGGCGCGCATCAGCGCTTACGAAGAGCTGCTGGAGAAGGAAGGCGAAAAGCTGGCCAGGGATTTGGAAATCTACATACCGCCCGGCCCGCGCCTGGGAAACCTTGTCATCAGGGCGGAGCATCTGACCAAGGCCTACGGTGAGGACCGGGTCCTTCTGGACGACGCGTCGTTCAGCCTTCCTCCCGGCGGCATAGTGGGCGTCATAGGCCCCAACGGCGCAGGCAAGACCACGCTGTTCGAGATGATAACCGGCCGCGAGAAGCCGACATCCGGCACCATAGAGGTGGGCGAATCGGTGAAGCTGGGCTACGTTGACCAGAGCCGCAGTTCGCTGGACCCGGAAAAAACCGTCTGGGAAGTCATATCGGACGAGCTTGAGCAGGTTACCCTCGGCAAGGTGCAGATTAATTCCCGCGCCTACTGCGCCCGTTTCAACTTCTCCGGCACCGACCAGCAGAAAAAGGTGTCCATGCTGTCCGGCGGCGAGCGCAACCGCGTCCATTTGGCCCGGATGCTCCGCTCCGGCGCCAACGTCCTGCTTCTGGACGAGCCGACGAACGACCTCGACGTAAACACCATGCGCGCGCTGGAGGAGGCGCTCAACAACTTCGCCGGTTGCGCGGTCGTCATAAGCCACGACCGCTGGTTCCTCGACCGCATCGCCACGCACATAATGGCGTTCGAGGGGGACAGCAAGATATACTGGTGCGAAGGCAATTTCTCCGACTACGAGGCCGGGCGCAAGGCGCGCCTCGGCAAGGCGTCGGAGGAAAGGCATCGCCTCAAATACCGCAGGCTTACAAGGCAGTAAACAGAAACTCCCGCGAGAGCGGGAGTGTCGGCAAAGCAGACCGGAAGTTTAATCGAAGCCGCCGCTTCTCGAGCGTTTCACCTCGGAGCGGCGGCTTTTTGACTGCAGCCGGCGCTCCTTGGAGCCCCGCGTGGGGCGTGTGGCCCTGCGGTTTTTCGGGCGGACGAATGCGCGGCGTATAAGCCGGGCCAGTCGTTCCCTCGCCGCACGGCGGTTGGCGTCCTGCGCGCGGCTTTCCGTGGCCTCGATGATGATTTCATTGTCGGCGGAGAGGCGCAGCCCGGGCAACGCCAGCAGGCGCGCGGCGACCGCTTCCGGCAGGCCGGAGTCGCGCACGCTGAAGCGCAGCTCCACGCCCGTGGAAACCTTGTTGACGTTCTGCCCGCCGTGGCCCGAGGCGCGGAAGAAAGTCTCCCGTATCGAGCCCGGCGCGACCGTTATCCCTTCGCCCAAATCTATCATGACTCCGCCAAATGAAAAGGCCGCGACATTTCTGCCACGGCCCTTTCCAAAAGAATGCGCCCGGTAGGACTTGAACCTACGACCCATCCGTTATGAGCGGATTGCTCTAACCGACTGAGCTACGGGCGCGTTTGTCTGCCTTTCAGCAGGTGCAGGACTTCGCCGCGGCCTCGCTGCGGCCGAAAGGCGATATTTCCCTTAACTTCTTTATTATAGCAGGCATTTCGGCCAAAACCAAATCAATTTCCTGCTCTGTCGTATAGTAGCTGAGGGAGAATCTGACCGAACCGTGCGCGAAAGTGAAAGGCACTCCCATTGCCCTCAGAACGTGGGAAGGCTCCAGCGAACCCGATGTGCAGGCCGAGCCTGAGGACGCGCATATGCCGAGGTCGCTGAGGTGCAGCAGAATGGCCTCGCCCTCCACGAATTCAAAGCTGATGTTCGCCGTGTTGGGCAGGCGTCTGGCGTTGGCGCCGTTCACCTTGGCGTTCGGTATAGCGGACAGCAGTCCGGCCTGAAGCCTGTCGCGCAGGGCCTTCACGCGGGTGTTTTCGTCGTTAAGGCGTTCCCGGGCCAGTTCGCAGGCCTTGCCCAGTCCGATGATGTATGGCACGTTCTCCGTTCCGGCGCGGCGGCCGCGTTCCTGATGGCCGCCCATCATGAAGGGCACGAAGCGGGTTCCGCGGCGGACGTACAGGACGCCGATGCCTTTCGGCGCGTGCAGCTTGTGGCCGGAGAGAGAAAGCATGTCTATGGCCGAATTCTTGAGGTCCAGCGGCACTTTCCCCACCGACTGCACCGCGTCCGTGTGGAACAGCGCGCCCCGCTCCTTGCAGATTGCGGCGGCTTCCTCTATTGGGAAGACCACGCCGGTTTCGTTGTTCGCGTGCATGATTGAAACGATTGCGGTATTCGTCGTTACGGAACGGCGCAGGCTTTCCATGTCCAGGTTGCCGTCCTGATCCACCTCAAGATAGGTGGCCTGCCAGCCCTGGCTTTGCAGGTAGCGGACGGTGTTGAGCACGGCCGGGTGTTCCACTCGGGTGGTGATGATGTGGCGTTTTTCCGGGTAGGAGCGTATGGCGGAGAAAAGGGCCGTGTTGTCCGATTCCGTGCCGCAGCTGGTGAAAATTATCTCGGTAGGATCGGCCGCGCCTAGCAGGTCGGCCACCTGCCTGCGGGCCTTGTCCAGGTAGCGCTGGACGCCGCCGCCGAAGTCGTGCATGCTGGAGGCGTTTCCGTAAAACTCTGTAAGGAAAGGCTGCATCTCCGCCGTCACCTCCGGTGCCGGCATGGAGGTGGCGTTGTTGTCGAGATAGGTGACTTTCATATTGCGCGGGCCCTTAGCGGGCCTCCTCTACTGTTATGCTCGCGTCCACCATTTCCTGAAGGCGTTTTTCAACGAAGGACTTGAGCGTGAATCCTGAGCTGGGGCAGCCTTTGCACATGCCCATCAGCCGGACCTTGACCACGGTTCCGGAAACGTCCACCAGCTCTATCGAGCCGCCGTCCGCGTTAAGCTTGGGCGCTATCTCCCGGGCCAGCGCGTCCTCTATGGCGTGTATCTTCTGGACGGCTGTCATTTCCGCGAATGTTTTTTTAGCCTGCGGGGCGGTCTGGCCGGACCCCGCGCCGAGAGTCTGCTTCAGTATGGCTTCGATATCGCCCTTGCATTTGCCGCAGGCGCCGCCGGCTTTGGTGAAATTGGTCACTTCATCAACCGTGGTGAGCTTGTTTTCCCTTATGGTGCGGATAATCTTCTCTTCGGTTACGCCGAAGCACTTGCAGACTACCTTGCCTTCGGGTTCGGCGTGGGTGACGGTTTTGCCGCCCTGCCCGTAGCTGACCACGGCGGCCTCGAGGGCTTCCATGCCCATCACGGAGCAGTGCATCTTCTCCTCCGGCAGGCCTCCAAGGAATTCCGCTATCTGCTGATTGGTGACGCGGCGGGCTTCCTCCAGCGTCATCCCCTTTATAAGTTCCGTAAGCGCCGATGAAGAAGCTATGGCGCTGGCGCAGCCGAAGGTCTGGAATTTGGCGTCCAGTATTTTGCCGGTGGTCTTGTCCACTTTCAGGTAAAGCTTGAGCGCGTCGCCGCAGACGATGTTGCCAACCTCGCCTACTGCGTCGGCGTCCGGTATGCTGCCGACGTTCCTCGGATTCCTGAAATGGTCCTTCACCTTATTTGTATAGTCCCACATGCGAACCTCCTGGCTGCCCTTTGTCTTCCGAACGGGCCTGTGCAAATATTATACTCTTTATCCTACCAAATTAGTAGTAGTTACTTTGGAGATACCGACCCCCGGCCGGGGCGGCAGGGAGCCGTCCGGCTCCATGATGCTCTAATGCTAGCAAGAATCGTGTCCGCTGTTCCATTGCGCCGGTTAGTACTCCGCAGCGAGAGGATGAAACTCCCGCTTGCGCGGGGTGCGCTGTCCCGCGTTATTTGCTGAATCTGCGAAGCGGTGCGTGGGGCTGCAATCGCAATCTATTCATCCCTCTCATCGGGGCTTCCCAAAAAGCTAGAATGGGTTCATGACCGGAAACCTGATGGCCAAAGTTCGTGCGCATCCTCTTTTCCTGTTCCCAGATTTCCGCAGGCTGTTCGCCGGGCGGCTGGTGGCGCAGACCGGGGATAAGTTCTTCTCTCTTGCGCTGGCGTGGTGGGTGGTTTCCCAGGCCGGGGAGTCAAAGGCGCATCTCGGCTATCTCATGGCGGTCAACTTCCTGCCGGTGGTCCTTTTCTCTCCTTTCATGGGCGCGCTTGCCGACCGTTTCGACCGCCGCCGCTGCATGATATTCGCGGACCTGTTCCGCTTTGCCATAGTCGCCGCGCTGTGCGCGCTTCTTTACTTCGGACTCCTGTCCCTGCCGCTTCTCTACGCCCTTGTCTTCCTGATAGCGGTTTTCGTTCCCCTCTTTGAAAGCAGCGTCAGCAGTTCGCTCGTGGACCTTACCGACGCGGAGCATCTGGCTCCGGCAACCGCCACTGACGCTTCCTGCATACAGCTTTCGGCGGTTGCGGGTGCGGCACTCGGATCGGTGTTCCTGGCCGCTACCGGAGTGCTGGGGGCGTTTGCAGCCAATGCGCTGGCTTTTCTCGTTTCCTTCCTGGCGGTGCGGGGAATCAAGACATCCCTTGCCCCGAAGGGGGGGGCTTCTTCCGGCTATTTTTCGGAGTTGAAGGCCGGTCTCGCCTACATAGCTGGCGGTCGTCCGCTGCTGGCCCTGCTGGTTGTCTTCGCCGTGGTCAACTTTTTCGCGGCGCCGCTGCTCATAATCATGCCCATGCTGGTGAAGTTTTCCCTCAATGAAAGCGCCGTCTGGCTGGCCGTTTTCGAAACCTTTTTCGCCGCTGGTTCCGCGGTGGTTGCCATAGCGCTCAGCCTGCGCCCCGGACAGGGGAATATCTATGCCCCGCTTTCATTTTCCATGATATCGGTGGGCCTGCTGTTCGGGACGCTCGGCTTCATTATTTCCAAGGCGCTGATTTGTGTTTTCCTGTTCATCATAGGGGCCATGCTCGCGCTTGGCAACGCCAAGGCGATGATATTCTTCCAGCATGTGGTGCCTGACGAAATGAAGGGGCGATTTTTCTCCGCCCTGTACACCCTCTGCTTCGCGGTGGTTCCGTTGTCCCTGGCGCTGAACGGGGTCCTCGCGGAAAAAATGCCGCTTTCGCTTCTCTGCGCCTGCAACGGGGCGGGGGCCGCTCTGCTGGGTCTGGTTATTCTGGCCATACCGCGCATGCCTGTCCCGGCATCCGGAGAATAGGTTGTTCTCCGCCCGGCCGTATTACTCCGGCACCATGTTTTTGGGCATTGCATAAAAATCTCACCCGTGTATAATAAAGGGAGAGGGACCAGTCCTGTGACGGCGTCCTGGCGCGGAGGGTGAAAGCCTTTTTTCAAGGCGGTTCGCCAGCGCCGGAGAGTATGTCTGTGCCGTAGTGGGCGGGGAAAAGGCAGCGCACCTCGTTTCTATAACAAGGGAAGGGGGTTATCGTGCGATCAAATCCGCATATTCTTGAAATAAACACCCGCCAGTGGCTTTGGCTGCTTCGGGAAAAGTACGGCGCTACACTTACCCTGGGCACTGTTCCGGACGAGGAGTGGGTGGCGCTTAAGCACCTGGGTTTCGACGCGGTCTGGCTTATGGGCGTCTGGCAGACAAGCGCGAAGGCCGAGCTTATAGCCCGCGCCACCGATTCTCTGGTCAAGGAAGTTACCGCCCTCAAGCCGGAAGCCTCGCTTGACGACATAGCCGGTTCTCCGTATTCGGTTTACGACTATGTTCTCAATCCGGAATTCGGCAAGCCGGAGGAACTGGCCGCCCTGCACGTAAAGCTGAACGAGCTGGGCATCAAGCTGTTCCTCGATTATATTTCCAACCATCTTTCCATAGACCATCCTCTCACCAGGACCTGCCCCGACTGCTTCATACAGGCCGACCCTGAAGAGGTCAAGTATCACAACGACTGGTTCTTCGAAGCCCAGACGGACGCCGGCGTGCGCCATCTGGCCTATGGGCGCGACCCGAACTTCCCGGCGTGGAAAGACACGGCTCAGCTTAACTATTTCAATCCCGCGGCGCGCCAGTACATGATGGAGACGCTGCTCAAGCTGACCGAACTGTGCGACGGCGTCCGCTGCGACATGGTCATGCTTTCCCTCAACGACGTTCACGAGGGCACCTGGGGCTGGCTGCTGAAAAAGCAGGGCTACAACAGGCCCGCGGCTGAATTCTGGCCCGAGGCCATACGCGCCGCGAAGGAAAAGAATCCCCATTTCACCTTCCTGGCCGAAGTTTACTGGGGCCTTGAATGGCGCGTGCAGGAGATGGGTTTCGACTACACCTACGACAAGGTGCTTTACGACCGGCTGCGCTATCTGGGGCCGTCGGACGTGCGCGGCCACCTGCGCGCCGAGAAGCTTTACCAGAAGCGTTCCGTGCGCTTCATAGAAAACCACGACGAAATGCCCGCCCTGACGGCGTTCGGCGCACAGAAATCGCTCGTGGCGGCGCTTGTGACCTCCACCCTGCGCGGCATGCGGCTCTTCTACCTTGGCCAGATAATGGGCGTGCCGACAAAGATTCCCATACAGTACAAGAAGTTCGACGTAGAGGGCGATTCGGCCATCCGCAAGTATTACGAGAAAATTCTCAAGATAGCCGACCATCCCGCCTTCCATGGCGGCGAGTGGAACCTTCTGGACGTGCGGCCCGTGGCGCAGGGCGACGAAACCAACGCCAACCTGCTCTGCTGGTCCTGGACGCAGCGGCGCACGCTCAAGATGGTGGTGATAAACTATTCCCCCACCCTTTCGCATGGCAGGATAGGCGTCAGCGCCCCCATGTCCGGCAAGAACTACACCTTCTACGACGAGATGGCCGAGATATTCTTCACCCGTCCCGCCGACGAGGTAAAGGGTTCTGGCCTGTTCGTGGAACTGCCGCCCTTCGGCGTCCACGTGCTTGACCTGGAGTTTTAGGACAGGTCCGGAAAGACTTCGGGCGGACGCTGAAAAGGCGTCCGCCCTTTTTTAACGCTATGGCCATATCCGAGGAAGTTGCTCTTTATAACGCAGGACACGAACTGACCGACCACCTGGTTTACGGCAGGCTGGCTCTCGCCGAGCGCGACCCCGCCAACAGGGAACTGCTTGAAAAACTTTCAGCGCAGGAGAAGGCCCACTGCGCTTTCTGGACGGAGCTCGCCCCCGCCGGGAAAAGACCGGCCCCCGACGTCCTTGCCCTGTCCCTGACACCGCTTCTGCGCCGCGTGATGGGCGTTACGTTCGCCATAAAGCTTCTTGAGCGGCACGAGAAGGAAACCCTGTCCCTTTACGAAAAGACCCTCACTCCCCTGATGCCGCCTTCCCACAGGGAACGCTTCGCCGCGATTATAGACGACGAGCGCAATCACGCCCGCGAACTTGTCGGGCGTATAAAAGACAGGCGTGTGGAATACGTGGGCTTCATCGCCCTCGGACTTTCCGACGCGATAGTGGAACTTACCGGCGTCAACGCCGGTTTTCTGGGGGCGACGGGTTCCACCCGCGCGGCCGGGCTTTCCAGCCTGATAGTGGGTTTCGCGGCGGCCATATCTATGGCTTCCGCCGCCTATATGCAGGCCAAGCAGAACGAGCAGGGGGCAGCGCTTCCGGCCTCCGCGGCCACGGGGGCGACATACCTGCTCGCCGTTATACTCCTGGCCCTGCCTTATTTCCTTCTGAGCGCGATGGTCCCGGCCTTCGTGGCTTCCACGGGCGTGGGGCTGACGCTGCTGGCCGCGCTTACCTTCTACAGCGCGGTAGTGTTCGAGAGGGGATTCGTGAGGGAGTTCGTAGAAGCTGCCGTGCTGATGCTTGGGACGGCAGGCGCCACATACGCGCTTGGCGCGGTCATCAGCAGGTTTTTCCGCGTGGCCCTGCCGGGCTGAGCCTTCAGCGGATGGACAGGAGTTCTTCCGCCGCGCGCCTTCCGTCGGTAATCGCTTCTTCCATGAAGGAGTATTTCCAGCCGCCGTACCTGCCGGAGCTTAAGCAGCCAGCTTTTCTCAGTGCCGTCATGACGGTCTTCCTGGCGGCGTTTATTTCCTTGTCATAAATAACGTAGGCGCAGGGGATGCTCAGGCGCTGTTCTGTTAACATTGAATTGCTTTTCTTCAAAAGTCCCGCGTCCCTGAGTCCGTCCACAATTTCGGCGTTTGAGACCGGCAGGCCTTCATGCGGCACTTCTATGTAAAGGGAAGAAGTGTTCGACGGAGATGTGTTTTTTGAGAAATTGGACGCTATCCCGGCGCGGTAGAAGGGGTATTTTTTCTCCGGGAAATAGAACCAGTGCCGGTCCGATATCCTGCCCTTGACCCCGAGGTTGAGCACGTCCACCCCGGCGCATTTCAGGCGGCGCGCGGCATTTTTTACCGCGGCGGGGCAGTCCCGCGCGGACAGCGCGAAATCCTTCAGCGGTGAGGTGTTGAGCAGTCTTTTGAATTTTACGGTTTCGGTCCCGCCGTCTCGGCCCCTGACAAGCGCCTCTTTTTTCTTAAGGCTTACCGACAGGACTTTCGTGCTGTAGCTGATGTTCCCCGTCTTGGCGGCCAGAGCGGAAGCCAGCGCGCCTATTCCGCCTTTTTCCGGGTAAAGGAACGAGGCGTTGTAGCCGAAGGCCTTGCCCTGTTCGAAATACGCGCCTTTAAGAACCTCTTCCGGCCTGGGCCTGGGCACGAAAGCGCCGCACCACTCCGCCGTCATCTTATCCAGCGGATACTGCCAGAGCTTGCGGTTGTAGGGATACATGAAATGGCGGCATATGCCGTTGCCGAAGAGGGCCGCGGCCCATCTGTCGAACGGACCGGTGTGGACGGGGTGTTCTCCCGCCTGCCATGCCTTCAGAAAACCGGTCACGCATTCGCTTATCACTTCCTTGGGCAGGCCGTAGGTGTTCGCCTGGAACGGATATCTGGTCTGTACGCCGTAAAGGTGTATCCACGCGCTGCGTTTTATTTCCAGCAGATTTCCCCGCAGCAGGGAACGGACAAGCTTTTTCCCTTCCGGGCTGTGCAGGTGCAGCAGGTGCCCGGACCAGTCGAAAATGAAGCCGTCCTGTCTTATGGAGGAGGAGAGGCCGCCGGGATACGGATTGCTTTCCAGTATCAGAAAATCGGCATGCCCTGCCTTGCGGAGATGGTAGCCGCAGGAGAGGCCGCAGAGCCCCGCGCCGATGATGAGGGTGTCCGTTTCAATCATGCATTTTGATGTGCGCTATGCTCAGGCTGAGCGCTATGAATTCGGCGGCGGCCAGGGCGTATATGGCAATGGCCCACCAGATGGAAACCTTGCTCGCCAGCACCGCGAACATCGAGAGCGATATGGCCGCCAGCGCGCTGAAAGTGACGATCTGCGGGCGGGAGAGGCCGGCCTTCTCGAGGCGCAGGGCGTAATGGTCCTTGCTGCCCTTGAAGGGGGAACTGCCGCGCAGCATGCGCATCACCGCCACGAAAATGGTGTCGTAAATCGGGATGGCGAGCAAAAGTAGCGGGGCGTAAACGCCCAGGGGATTTGCCCGGTCGTAATTGGTCCCCATCGACACCGCCGCCAGAACGAAGCCGACCAGCAGGGCCCCGCTGTCGCCCATGAAAATCTTCCGCTTCGCGCTCAGGTTCCACGGCAGGAAGCCGAGCAGGGCTCCCAGCAGGGCCGCCGAGGCGAAGTTGACGTAGATGAATTCCGAAGGCAGTGCTATCAGCAGAAAGCCCGCGGCGGCTATAAGCCCCTGGCTGGAGGAGAGCCCGTCCATTATGTCGATTATGTTTAAGGCGTTTGTGACGCCCACCGTCCACACCACGCTCAGAGCTATGGATATATACAGCGGGTGCAGGAAATTCATGTGGATGCCGTACACTATGAGCAGGAAGGCGGCCAGTATCTGGACGATGAACTTGGTGGAGACGGACAAGCCGCCCGGTTTTTTTAAGTCGTCTATCAGGCCGGCTATGGATACCACCAGCGCGCCAAGCAGCATTCCGCGCAGGTTCGTCAGCGTGCCGGTGGGGAAGTGCGTCAGCAGGCGTATGACCGCCAGCGAGCCGAAGAACCCGAGGGCTATGGCTACTCCGCCAAGGGCCGGGGTGGGGGTTTTGTGCGTCTTTATCGCGGTTGCCGGAGCGTCCAGCAGGCTGCGCCGCACGGCTATTTCGCGGATGAGCGGCGTCATGACGAGCGATATCACGAACGCCAGGCATGCGCCCAGCGCGTAAAGGAGTATGGTGTCTGTCATTTCAGTGCGTAAAGGGCGCAATTCTTGCCCTGATAAATTTCCTCGTTGTTAAGAAGCATCGCCTCCCAGTTCCTCTGGCCGGACAGGGTAAGAGAGAGAGTGAGATACTGCCTCAGCCGGGAGAATTCCTTGGGGGAGTAGATTATGTGCGTCACTCCGTATTTTTTCAGGGAAGCCTCAAGTTCCGTGTAGTCGCGGGCCTTGTTGGCGAAGGAGACGAAATCGTTGCTCCTGTAAAGGTTTGTCGGCATTACGGGGCGCTTGAAGTAATAATAGCGCGCTTCGCCTGCCAGCAGAATGCCGGTGCCCTGTGGCGGGGTCACTATATTCGCGGCCAGCGCGCACTCATAATATGGCACCGTGCGGAGCAGAAACTCGGTCCGGCTTTCCTGTCCCAGCAGCACGCGCGGCGCGCCGGAAACGTTCTGCATGTATCCGTATAGCATCAGCCTTGTCAGCAGGAACATGCCA
>Ga0074197_1000388_pt1 | contig 57908 bp, 46 predicted proteins | sample EPASupsiteSAE305_FD_64526 | JGI IMG/M metagenome (GOLD analysis project Ga0074197, IMG submission 64526) | Bioremediated contaminated groundwater microbial communities from EPA Superfund site, New Mexico - SAE3-05 reassembly with SPADES | ecosystem: Environmental > Aquatic > Deep subsurface >...
TCAGCGTGCGCGCCATAGACAATGCTCTGAGCACCACCACTCTGGCCGACGCCTTCAAGGTGCTCAAGGACACGCAGCCGCCGGCCGCCGTTACCGGCCTGACGGCTGCCGCCGGCCCGGGCAGGGGCTCGGGGGAGGTCTCCTGGAACGCGCCCGGCGACGATGGCGCGCTGGCTGATAATTACGGCGGCTACTACGAAGTGCGCTACGCCACCTTCCAGATAACCACCGACGCGCTTTTCTCGGCCGCCAGTTCCTACGCCCAGGCCTGGGCCCCGGCCGCGGCCGGCCAGCCGGAGGCCAGGGTGATCTACGGGCTGGATACCGGCAGGACCTGGTACTTCGCGTTAAAGACCGCGGACAAGGCCGGGAACGTTTCCGCGCTCTCCAACCAGGGCGCCTCGCTGCCCCAGGTCTCGAACGTTTACATCAACGAGGTCTATCCTCCCGGAGCAACGGCCGGGGATGACTGGGTGGAGCTGTTCAATAATACCGCCTCCACATTCAGCCTGGCTGGCTGGACCCTGGTCTATGATCAGGGAACCATAGACCTGCCCGGGCCGGAGGTCACTGTCTGGACCGGGGCCGCTGTGGACCGCAGCAGCGTCAACGCCCACTTCACTGCGGTGCCGTCCTTCAACCTCAACGGCGCCCAGAGCTACCACCTGGTGCTCAAGGATGCCGGTGGCAACGTGGTGGACCGCGTGCAGTGGCCCGGGTTGTCGGCCGGCCGCTCCTTCGCCAGGATAGCGGACGGCAACGCCGACTATTTCGACGCCGACCCGACTCCGACCCGCGGCTACGCCAATGCCGTCTCCACGGACCCGGTGAAGATAAATGAGATCGCCTATGGCGCGCTGGCCTCGCAGTTCCTGGAACTTTACAATACCGGTGCCAGCACCCCGACGTTGGCGGGGTACTCGGTGCGCGGCTCGTATAACGGCCGCTTCCTCTTCACCAGGAAAATATATGCCGCCGATTACGCGCTGCTGGACGCTTCCTCGGTCAGCGACGAGGCGCTGTCCTGGGCCGCGGTTTTCGGAGCCGCCGGCCTGGCGTCGGCCGGAGATTTTGCGGTGCTGGAGAATGCCGCCGGCCAGACAGTGGACAGGGCGGTGTGGCAGTCCGGAACCTCTTATTCCCTGCGCAACTATAAGGCCGAGCTTGTGAGCGCCGCCGACTTTGCCCCTGCCCTGGCCTCAGGCTCCATAGGGCGCGGGCCTGCCGAAGGCGCCGATACCGGCTTCGATTCCTCCGATTTCTCCGCTTCCGCCGCGGCGACGCCGGCCTCGCGCAACAATTCCGCCGGCCTTGCCGCAGCCAACGCCCTGGCCTATCCCGCCGCTTCCCAGGTGCTGCCGCGCAGGTTCCCTCTGCGCCTGACGCTCGGGGCGGCGGCCTACGGCGGCGGGAACACTGTGGTGTTCTCCCGTACCGGCGGGGCGGCGGACGCTTATTCGCCGCACGTTTACCGCCTGGCGGATATAGGTTTCGACCTTTCTTCGCTCGCTGCCCAGGCCACCTCCCAGGTGGGGGCCCAGTTCTCGGACCAGGACGGGCGCGCGCTGGCCCATGGCACCGTGTACAAGCTGACGCTGAACAGCGACACCGGCGCGGCCTCGGCGCCGCAGATCTCCAGGACCGGGGTGGTCTACGACTCTTCGGCGCACGCGGTTTACGCGTCCACGGCCGCCCCCGCCTGGCTGGGTGAGGGGGAGAAGGCCGCCGCGCTGAGGCTGGCGGTGCAGAACAACAGCCCTGCCGGCTATAACGATGTGCGCATAACTTCGGTCACCGTTCACCTTTATGACAAGGACCTGCAACCTCTGAATACCGCCGACGCCAGGAAGCTCTTCGCCGCCGCGGCGCTGGTGCGCGACTCTGCCGCCGGAGAAGCCGGGGTTTACGAGTCCGGCCTGGATGTGGACGTTTCCACCTCCGTAGTTTTCGGCCAGATAGAACTGGGGGCGGGCGGCGCGCTGACCCTGATACCGCAGGATGCGGCGTTCTCCGCCACGCCGGCGGCCTCTACCGCTGCCTATTACGTGGTGCTGGAGGCCGCACAATACGCCTCCACGCAGACCCCTAACGCTTTCCGGGTCTCTTTCTCCCCGGCTTCAGGCCTGGTCCTGGTCGACGCGCCCAGCCTGGAGGCGCAGGCCTTCTCCTACGGCGCCGCGGTGCAGACTGATTCCACCACCGTGATGGTGCCTGCCGGGCCTCCTCCCGCCACCAACTGGCCCTATGACGCCGGAGTTGACGCCGCCGTGCAGGCTCCCGCGGACTACTACAGCGGGGCGCTGGTCAGTTCTGCGGTTTATGTTTCCGCCCTGGACGGCGTGCTGCGGGCCATAGACAAGGACGGGAATTCGAAATGGGATTTCCAGACCTATCCCCAGAGCCCCATACGTACGGCCCCGGCGGTGCGCGAGGAAGGCGGCGGAGTCTACCTCTACTTCGCCAACGACAACGGCGATGTCTACAAAGTCAAGGATAACGACGCTTCTTCGCAGCAGATGTGGAAGCGCCAGATCGGAGCGCAGATAGTCTCCAGCGTGATAGACTCTGGGGACAAGCTCTACTTCGGCGCCAAAAACTCGAAGGTCTACTGCCTCAATAAAGCCGACGGCTCCGACTGCTCCGGCTGGACCCATGACGCCGGGTTCAGCGCCGCCATCTCCGGCACCTTGGCCCTGGACGATTATACCGCGGGTGTGAACGCCTCGTGGATAGGGCTGGAGGACGGCAAGGTGGTGCGGTTCCTGAGCGCGTACGGTACCATAAGCAGCTACTTCCAGACCGGCGGAGCGGTCAAATCTTCGCCCTGGGCGGACGCGGCCTATCTGGGCGGGAACAAGGTCTATATAACCTCCACCGACGGCAAACTTTACGCCAGGACCTCGGCCAACCTGACCACGATACCGGCGGACTGGAGTGATTTTGATTCCGGCGCGCCCATCTATACCTCGCCCTTCAAGGACCTGTCGGACGATAAGTACATGTACTTCGGCAACGACGCCGGGCGCCTGTACAAAGTGGACGCGGCCAGCGGCACACCGGTGTTCAGTTTCCAGGCAGGGGGGGCCATAAGGTCTTCACCTGTGATGGTTCCGGGCTCTGGTTCGGGCCTCGGGGCCGGCAACGATTATGTCTATTTCGGCTGCGACGACGGCAGGGTTTACGCGATAAGCACGCAGACCGGGCAGCTGCGCAGCGGCTGGCCGGTGGCTACCGGCGGGCCCGTGAGGGCGGACCCGGTCGCGAACCTCGACGAGCAGAGCGGTTCTTATACCCTGATAGTCGGGTCTAACGACGGCAAGACCTACGTGCTGGACATCGGACCCTAGCGGAAAGCGGCGGAGGAACGGTAATTTATGAAAGTGCCTGTTCGCATGGGAAGGGCGGCGATTATATTCCTGACGGCTTTATTGGCCGCCGCGGCGGCTTTTATGCCGCGCGCCCTTACGGCCGCCGACTGGCCTGTGTTCATGGGCAATGCCGGGCGGACCGGTTTCACCTCGGAACAGGCTTATCCTCCGCTGTCTCAGGCCTGGACCTTCGATGTTCAGGGGGACGTTACGGGCGGGCCGGTGGTGTACGGCGGTGCGGTCTATTTCGGGGCCCGCTCCGGAAGCGTGTATGCCCTGAACGCGGCTACCGGGGAACTGCTGTGGGACTACTCCACGGATGACTGGGTGGACGCCGCCCCCGCCGTTTCCAGCGGCACGGTATATGCCGCCAGCCGGGACGGGGGCCTCTACGCCCTTGACCGCCTCACAGGAGCCCTGCTCTGGCGCGCCGACCTCGGCGGTCCTTCGGTTTCCAGCCCGCTCGTTCTGGACGGGCGCGTTTACGCCGGCAGCGGAGCCCCTTCCATGAAAGTCCGCGCCTTCGACGCTCTCACCGGGGTGCTGCTCTGGGAGCGCCAGGCCGCGCAACCGGTCGACTCGGCGCCATCTACCGACGGCACCGCAATCTACGCGGGTTCCAACGACGGGCGCGTTTACGCCTTCGATCCCGTTACCGGGGCCGACCGCTGGGGTTCGCCGGGCTATTATCAGCCCATCGGCAGCTTCGGGACAAGGTCAGTGGCCGTTTCCTCCGGTTCGCTCTATGCCCTGCCGGGACACGACGAACGCAAGCTTTTCCGCCTGCGGGCCGCCGATAAGTTGCAGGAGGCCGTCAGCGCGCCTTTCGCGGAACCGGTAGGGGTGGCCAGCGAGAGCGAAGTGACGTCCCCGGTGATCGCCCCGTACGGGGTTTTCGCCGGGGCCGGTTCCGATCCTCATACGGTCTATGCCTTCGACGCTTACTCCCTGGCGGACCTGGTCTTCAGCTCTCCTACGGCCGGTAATACCGTGGCCTCGGGCCTGCTCGCTTCTCCGGCCATGGCCAACGGCGTGATCTACCTCGGTACCGTGGATTCCAGGCTCATCGCGGTAAGCTCTTCCGGGGCCCAGCTGCAGGAGGTCCCGCTTTCTTCTTCAGCTTATTCCTCACCGGCCGTGGCCAACGGCTACGTGTATGTCGGCGTGAGCGGAGGCCAGCTGTACGCTTTCAAGGCGGCGCGTATCGCGGCGGTTTCCGCCCCGCGGCCTTACGATGTCGTGGACGGGACGTTCGCCGTGCGCGGTTCTCTTAAGAACGCGGCCATGCAGGGCTACGCCCTTCACTTTGGCGAGGGGGAGGCCCCCTCTTCCTGGACCCTGATAAGTTCCGCGGCTGCCGCGGCGGAGCTCTCCGGGGCGGAGCTGGGGCAATGGGATGTTTCCCAACTGCCGCCCGGCCTTTACACCCTGCGGCTTTCCGTAGATGAAACGGCCCCTTCGGGGACGCTGCCTGAGGCCCGTGTGCCGGTGCGGGTGAACCACGCGCCGCTGGCGCCGTCCGGACTTTCCGCTTCCGACGAACCCGGAGACAGCGGCAACAGGATAAGGCTGAACTGGACAGCCTCGCCGTCCGCCGGAGTCACCGCTTACAAAGTCTACAGGGCGGCTTCGGGCGGCAGTCTCGCTTACCTGACCCAGGCCGCGGCACCGGCCGTTACCTATCTGGACGCCTCGGCCGCCACCGGGGATGCTTTCTCTTACGCGGTGAGCGCCTGGGACGGTTACGCCGAGTCCGCTCTTTCCGCCCAGGTTTCGGCCGTTTCGGTTGACAACGACCCTTCCGCTGACGCCGCCGCTCCCGCGGCGGTGACAGGGCTGGCGGCTTCCCCCGGTGTTCCTGGCCGCGCCCTGCTCTCCTGGACCGCCAGCGGCGACGACGGCACGGTCGGTTCGGCTTCAGGTTACGAAATACGTTATGGCACTTACCCGGCCTTCGCCTGGGGCTCCGGCTCCGTCTGGGCGAGTTCGCGCGCGGCCACCGGCGCCTCCGGCGCGCCGGAAACAGAGACGGTTACCGGGCTTTACGGCGGGGTTACCTACTATTTCCTAATCAAGGCCTATGACGACAGGCCGAACTACTCCGCGGCCTCTTCCACCGCTTCCGCTTGTGTGGAGCGGGACACCCAGCAGCCTTCGGCTCCTGGAACTTTGACGGTCGCCGACAAGGCCGGCGACCATGGCGGCGCCCTTACGCTGACCTGGGACCGCTCCGGGGACGACGGCGCCGGCGCCGGGGACGTTTACGGCTACAGGATCTTCCGGGCCGGCGCGGCGGGAGGGACGGCCGCTGCTGTGCAGTATTCCTCAGTATCCGCCGGGACCCTGACGTTCACCGACACGGCCGCGCCCGAGAACGTCAAGTATTACTATTCGGTGGCCGCGTTCGACAGCACCAGCGATTCCACCCGTACCGCGGAGGGCTTCGGCGTTTCCGCCGACAACTGGCGATTCTTCGATGCTTCCAACGGCGGGACCGTGCGCCTGGCGGACGGCGCCGAGGTGAATATTTCCGGCAACGCCGCTTCCCAGAACGACAATATCCTGGTCTTCAGGAGGGAGTCGGCCGATTATTTCGGGCCGGCCGCCCGTGTGAGGGCCGACGCCGGAGGGGCCAGGTCCACCGGGATAGTGTATGAAGTGAAGTTCGAGGACCCCGCCACCAGGCTGCTGAAGCCGGTCACCATTTCCCTGCCGTACACCGCGGCCGAGATAGGCGCTATCCCGGAAAGCAGCCTGCGCGTGTACCTGTTGAGCGGCTCGCGGTGGACGCTGGTCAACACGTCGCGCGTGAACCCGGGAACGCGCAAGGTAAGCGCGGAGATCACGCATTTCTCGGTGTATTCCCTGATGGGCTACGTTCCCAGCGGGGCGCTGCTTTCTTCGGATTCCGTTTATACTTACCCGAACCCGGCCAGGGGCGATACGCTCACGTTCAAGTTCCTGCCCGCCGACACTTCCGACGTCACGGTGGACGTTTATAACGTGGCCGGAGAGAAAGTCGCGCGGCTGGAGAAAGCGGCCTGCCCGGGCGGGGTGACTTCTGAACTGGTCTGGCGCGTGGCCAATGTGGCCAGCGGCGTCTATGTTTACAGGGTGGAGGCGAGGAGCGCTTCCGGCACGAAGGCCGTGACCAAGAAACTGGCCATAGTGCATTGACCCGCATGAGGACTTTTATGAGGAAAGCACATATCCGAGAGGCGCTGGTCGCGGCCGGCCTGGCCGCGCTGATAGTCTTGCCGGCCCAGGCGGCCAAGATCTACCCGTCGGCCGGCACCACTTCCGCCGCCTTTCTGAAGATCGGAGTGGGGGCTCGGGCCGTGTCCATGGCCGGGGCTTTCACCGCCCTGGCCGACGATCCGTACGCGGCCTATTGGAATCCGGCCGGCCTGGCTTCCGGTTACGGCCGCGCCGCGGTCTTTACCCACAACGAGTATTTCGAAGGGCTCGCCCAGGAATACGCCGGCTACATGCTGCCTGGGGAAGATATAAGCTTCCTGCGCAACACCCGGTTCTCCGACGGGGCGCTGGGCCTGGGTCTGAACTATTTCCACACCCCCAAGGACCTGGAGCGGCGCAGCGGCCTGAACGAGGCGGATATGCTGAACCCGGTATCTCCGGTGGAGGGGAAATTCAAGGCTTATGACCTGGCTTTGGGCGCGGCTTATGGATTTAATTACAGCCGCGACCTGCGGTTGGGGGCCGGCCTTAAGTTCATAAGGCAGAGCATAGACACTTATTCCGGCAATACCGCAGCTCTCGACGTGGGGGCGCTTTACGACTTCCAGTGGCTGGACAGGCAGTTCACTGCCGGATTCACCGCGCAGAACATAGGTCCCGGCGTGAAGTTCGAAGAGAAGCGCTTCGACCTGCCGCTGACCTTCAAGGCGGGCCTCGGCCACCGCATCTACGACCGCGGCACGCTGCTGGGGCTGGACGTTTCCAAGCCCATAGACAACTACCCTTCGATAGCGCTTGGCGCGGAACAGCCTTTTTCTGACCGCCTGTTCCTGCGTGCCGGGTACCGCTACCGCCAGCATGGCAATGAACTGGGTGCTTTTTCCGGTTTCGCGGCAGGCGTGGGGTTCATCTATGAGCGGTTCTCGTTCGATTACGCTTTTTCCCCTTTCGGGGACCTGGGCGCCGCCCACCGCCTTTCTCTGGCTTATCGGTTCAAGGGTCCGGATAAGGCTATTTCCCGCCGGCCTTCGGAGGCGGTCCCCGCCGCGGAGCGCCTGGAAGGCGCGCGGCGCGCGGAATACGCTGTAACGAGGAAGCCGGTAAAGATATCGCCACGTGGAGTGGATTATTCCGTGGAGGCGGTCTCGGCGGATTCCGGGCTCGGGCGCCTGGCGTTCAAGGCCAGGCAGCGCGGCGGCCCTGACGCGCCCGCGCCGGAGGTCCTGGAAGGTCGGCTCCCGCCGGCGTTGGCCATGAAATTGCCTGCCGGATATTCGCAGCTGTCAGCCTGGGAGCTGGGGGGAGGCTTCTGGGGAGTTGCCGGGGAATTGGAATTGCTGGTCCGCTTCCAGGAAGGCGCGGCGGCAGGGAAAGAGGCGATTCTTTTCTACATGACTTCTTCGGGCTGGCGGAAGGCCGCCGCGGCTGAGAACGCCTGCTCCGCCGGCGTTTGTGTTTTCAGCGTGAAGGTTCCGCTCAGCACGCATTACGTGCTCGCGGTGAAATAATAACCCGGGTCAATATTCGCCGAGCGTGCCGGCCCGGCGGGCGCGGCGCACGGCCAGGCCGAACAGCCAGACCGAGGCGGGGATAAGCAGGAGATCGAAGGCGGCCAGCGCGAGCAGGTCGCCTTTTATCATTGCCGGCCCGGCGCCTTTGTGGACCGCCAGCTGGAAAGCCCGCACGGCGTAGGTGACGGGGAGCAGGTTGGAGACGGCTATGAGCCAGCCCGGCAGCACGGCCACCGGGAAATAGACCCCGCCCAGCAGCCCTTCGAAGTTGTTCAGTATCCAGGCCAGCGGGTTGCCGCGCTTGAACAGCATCACAAAACACGACGAGAGAATGCCCAGCGCCGCGAAGCACCCCGCCGAGAGCAAAAAGACCAGCCCGGCGGACCACCAGTTGGCCGCGCCCAGGTCCAGCTTGAAGATGAAGGCCCCCGCCAGCGCGTAGACAAGCAGTTCGAAAGTGGCGAACAGGAAGTTCCAGGCCGACATGGACAGCAGCAGCGCCGGCACGCCCAGCGGGGTGGAGAGGGTGGCTTCCAGCGTGCCCTGGGTCTGCTCCAGGCGCAGCCGCCCGGCGTAGGAGCCGGCCCCGGTCCCTATGTAGCCGAAGAAGGCCATGGCCGTGAAAACGTAAGCGAAATAGTCCGCCCCGAAAGGTTCCAGCTGCGGCGCCAGGCCGCCCCCGAAAAGTTTTCCTATGAAATAGAAGACGGCGAGGTTGGCCAGGGTGGCCAGCGCGCCCAGCGCGAAAGACAGGCGGTAGCTTTTCTCGGCGAGGAAGTCGCGCCGGACGAAGGCGGCTATCACGCCGGCCGCGCTCATTGCGGGCCTCCCGGCGGCATGCGGCCCTGGTCTATGCGCAGGGTGCGGGCGGCCGCGGCCGCTAGCAGTTCTCGGCTATGGCTGGTGACCAGCACCGTGGAGGTTTTGCCGGCTTCGGCTATCAGCTCCAGCAGGCCGCGGCAGGCGATGCCGTCGAGGCCGCGGAAAGGTTCATCGAGCAGCAGCAGCGGCGCGCGCCGGGAGAGGGCGCGTATAAGCGAAACCTTCTGCATGGTGCCCTCGGACAGCCGGTCGAAGCGCCGCCCCAGGTCGCCGGCGGCCAGGCCCAGGCGGGGGGCCAGCTTGGCCGCGCGCGCCTCGGCCTCCGCGGGGGACAGCCCGGCCAGCGCGCCGAAAAAGCGCAAATTTTCCCTGGCGGTAAGTCTGAAATAGAAGGAGCGGGGATTGGCGGGGCAATAGGCGGCCAGTTGGCGCAGGCGCTCCGCGGAGGCGGCCGCACCCCCTGCCAGGATGGAGCCGGCGTCTTTTTCCAGCACGCCGGCCAGGGTCTTGAAGAGGGTGGTTTTGCCGGAACCGTTGGCGCCGCCCACCCCGGTCACCCCGGTATCGGCCTCCAAATCCGCCCCGTCCAGGGCGCGCAGGGGCGTTCCGCCCGAGAAAAACGGGGCGGGGAACTCCTTCACCAAACCCTTGACCTCCAGCCGCATTCCACAATAATAGCACACGGCGCGGCGCGGGGGGTAGGGGTTTTCATTGAAATGAGAGTATAAATTAATTAAAATATAAATAATAAGGCCCCCGGCGCCGAGAGCCGGGAAGGGCCTGTTTTACTTACGCACGGAGGATACAATGAGGATACATATAGTGGCCCGCAAGATAAAGATGACCAAGCCGATAAAGGACTTTATCGAGACCAAGCTTTCCAAGCTTCACGAGTACATCGATAACATAGTCTGGGCCCAGGCCATAGTTTCCGTGGAAAAGAAGATCCACACCGCCGAAGTGGTGGTGCACGCCGGCCACCAGACCATGAAGGCCGCCGCCTCGTCCGACGAGATGTATTCCGCCATCGACAAGGCCATGGACAAGATGGAAGCGCAGATCAAGAAGTACAAAGAGCGCTTCACCGACCACCGCGCCACCGAGACCATCGACCTGGGCGAGTTCACCACGCTGGTGGGCCCCGAGATCCGCTTCTCCGTGGTGAAGGATGTCCCCCTTAAGCCCATGAACAAGGAAGAGGCCGTGATGGAGATGGAGAAGATCGGCTACAACTTCTGGGTGTTCCAGGACAGGGGCTCCAAGCAGCTCCAGGTCGTCTTCAAGCGCATCGACAGCACCTACGGGCTGCTGCAGCCGGTGAAGAAGTAACCGCGCCGCTCCATGTCCCAGCAGCCTAAAAAACAGGGGAAATCCCTCCTGGTCAGGGAACTGCTTAAGTCCCGGGGCAAGATCCTCGGGCTTAAGCCCGTTTCCGGGGCCAGGAACCTGGGCCGGCAGATCACGGTCAGCGAGATCAACCGCCCGGGTCTGGCCATAGCCGGCCACATGGAGCAGTTCCGCTCCGAGCGCATCCAGATCATAGGCCAGGGCGAATACGCCTACTGCCAGAAGGAAGATCCCCGGCGGGTCTCGGCGAACCTGCAGAAGATGTTCGCCTCGCCCGATATCCCCTGCGTGATAGTGACCGGCGGCGTGAAACCGCTGCCGGTCATCAAGCAGGCCTGTGCCAAGGCCTCCATCCCGCTGCTGGTTACCACCGAAGACACCTCTACATTCATCCGCGAGATCACCACCTACCTCGACGACCAGCTGGCCGCCACCACCTACGTGCACGGCGTGCTGGTGAACGTCTACGGCCTGGGGGTGCTCATCCAGGGCGACTCGGGCGTGGGCAAATCCGAGTGCGCGCTCGAGCTTTTGAAGCGCGGCCACATCCTGATAGCCGACGACGTGGTGGAAGTGAAACGCCGCATCGGCTACATGCTGGTGGGCAATTCGCCCAAGAACATCAAGCATTACATGGAAGTGCGGGGCCTCGGCATCATAGACGTGGAACTCCTGTTCGGCATCGGTTCCATCATGGACCAGTCGCTCATCGAGATGCACGTGAAGCTGGAAAGCGTGGTGGCCGGCACGCTCGGCAACTACGACCGCACCGGGCTCGCCCAGGCGGAGGTCAATATCCTGGAAGTCCCGGTGCCCTCGCTGCGGCTGCCGGTGACCCCGGGCCGCAACCTGGCCGTGCTGATAGAGGTGGCTTCGCTCAACCAGCGCCTCAAGAACCAGGGCTACTTCGTGGCCAAGAAATTCAATGAGAGCCTCATCAGGGAGATGAACAAAAAGTAATATGCCACAGGCCAAAGGCAGGATCTTCATAATAACCGGCATGTCCGGCGCCGGCAAGAGCCAGGCCCTCAAATCCTTCGAGGACCTGGGGTTCTACTGCGTGGACAACCTGCCCATCGCCCTCATCCCTTCCTTCGCCGCCATGGTGCAGAGCCGCCGCTACCTCAAGAACGTGGCGCTCGGCATCGACATCCGCGAGGGCAGGTTCTTCAAGGACTTCGTGCGTACGCTGGACAACCTCGGCAAGCTGGGGCTGGAATACCGCGTGGTCTTCCTGGACGCCTCCGACGCGGTGCTGATGCAGCGCTTCTCCGAGACGCGCCACCGCCACCCGCTCGGCAAGAACATCGCCGCGGCCGTCAAGGAAGAACGCCGCATCCTCTGCGAGCTGAAGGCCAGGGCCAACAAGGTGATAGACACTTCCAAGCTGACGCTGGGCGAACTGAAAGAGACCCTGTCGGGCATGCTGGAGCTCAAGCGAACCGCCGAAATGAAGCTCTCGGTCATCTCCTTCGGCTACAAGTACGGCATCCCGCTCGACGCCGATATCGTGATGGACGTGCGCTTCCTGCCGAACCCGTACTACGTGCCGTCGCTGCGCGCCAGGACGGGCCTCGACGCCCCCATCGGCCGCTACCTCCGCTCCAAGCCGGGGTTCCGGTCTTTCATGAAGGGCTACACCGAGCAGATCAAGGCCCTGCTGCCGCTCTACGTCAAGGAAGGCAAATCCTATCTCACCATCGCCATAGGCTGCACGGGCGGCCGCCACCGCAGCGTCTACATCGCCGGCGAACTCGCCAAGAAGCTCGCCGCTGGCGGCTTTTCAGTTTCCGAGTACCACCGGGATATCCGTAAATAGGGGCCGCGGGTCCGGTGGGGACGCTGATGACTATGTGACTATTTTGAAGGATTTGGGAGGTTGACGACTGCGTGAAGTCGCAAATAGTCACATAGTCATCAGCGTCCCCTAACAATTATGATCAATATCATCGTCATTACTCACGGGGAGTTCGGCGCCTACCTTATCGAGGCCGCCGAGGGCATAGTGGGCGTCCAGGCCGGCGGCCTGAAGAACGTTTCCATTTCGGCGCGCATGACGCTCGAGCGCGTGAAGGAAGCGGCCGCCGGGGCCATGGAGGAAATGCGCTCGGAGGACGGCGTGGTGTGCCTGCTGGACATGCCGGGCGGCACGCCCATGAACGTGCTGCTGCCGCTCGCCAAGGATATAGACAAGTGCGCGGTCATCTGCGGCGTGAACATCAACATGATGACGTCCGCTTTCGCGTACAGGCAGTCGCTGGATTTCGACAGGCTCGTGGCCAAGATCATGGAGGACGGCCGCAAGGCCATCTGCGAGGTCAAAAGCCTGCTGCTCAAAAAATGAGGCGCGTATGATAATACTTTACCGGGTTGACGACAGGCTGGTGCACGGCCAGGTAGTGGAAGGCTGGCTGCCCCACCTGCGGGCCGAGGAGCTGGCCGTGGTATCCGACGAGATCGCCGGCGACGAGATGCGCCGCACCATCATGCGCTTCGCCACCCCCGAGGGCGTGGACCTGAAGATCATGACGGTGGCCGAGGCCGCCGCCTACCTGCCCGAGGCCGAGAAGGCCGAGCGCAAGGTGCTGCTGCTGCTGCCGGGCCTGGCGGAAGCGCTGGAGCTGGCGCGCAAGGGGCTCAAGATCCCGTCGCTCAACATAGGCGGCATGCATTATTCCGCCGGCAAGAATTTGTCCATCGGCAAGGCCATCTTCCTCAACGAAGAAGACTGCGCCGCGCTGAAGGCCCTGAGCGCCGCCGGCATAACCATAGAGGGCCGCGGCGTGCCCACCGACAGGCCGGTGGACCTGATAGAAGCGATAGCCTGACGAATACTGAATGGTAAAACTGGTCATAGCGCTGCATAACCACCAGCCGGTGGGCAACTTCGAGAGCGTTCTCGAGGAGGCCTTCCGCCTCGCCTATGCCCCGTTCTTCGACGTGCTGGAGCGCCATCCCTCCTTGCGCGTGAGCGTGCACTTTTCCGGCATCCTCTACGACTGGCTCGAAAAAGCCCATCCCGATTATCTCGCCCGGATCGCGGGGCTGGTGAAGGCCGGCCGCCTGGAGGTGCTCTCGGGCGGCTACTACGAGCCGATCCTCGCGCTGCTGCCCGAGGAGGACCGCCGCGGGCAGGTGAACATGATGCGCGACTACGTGCGCAACCGCTTCGGCGCCGACCCGGCCGGCCTGTGGCTGGCCGAGCGCGTGTGGGAGCCGGAACTGGCCGGGTCCCTTTCCGCCATGGGCGTGGGCTATACCGCCCTGGACGACATCCACTTTTTCTCCGCGGGTTTCGAAGAGAAGGCCCTGACCGGGCGGTTCACCACGGAATACGCCGGCCGCCACCTCGACGTGTTCCCGATCAACCACCGCCTGCGCTACCTGATGCCCTTCGCGGAGCCCCGGAAGGTCATAGATTATTTGAAAGGTTTCGAAGGCCAGGACGCGGTGCTGGTGATGGCCGACGACGGCGAAAAGTTCGGCCTCTGGCCCGGCACGCACGAACTGGTTTACCGCAAGGGCTGGCTGGACAAGCTGTTCACCCTGCTGGAACAGAACTCTTCCTGGCTCGAGACCGCGCGCTTCTCCGACTGCCTGGCCTCGCCGTCCAAGGGCCTCGCCTACCTGCCCACCACCTCCTACCACGAACTGGCGCAGTGGGCGCTGCCGCACGACCGGTCGCGGCGCCTGGCCGGCCTCTGGGAGGAGTCCGGTGAGGATTTCCGCGGTTTCCTGCGCGGCGGTTACTTCCGCAATTTTTTCTCCAAGTATCCTGAGTCCAACCGGCTCTACCGCCGTATGCTCCGGGCCAGCGCCAAGGTGCGCGCTGCCGGGGCGAACCACGGCCGGGCCGCCCTTTACCGGGCGCAGTGCAACTGCGGCTACTGGCACGGGGTTTTCGGCGGCGTCTACCTGCCGCATATCCGCATGGCCGTCTATAAGAACATCCTGGAGGCCGAGGGGGCGCTGCCGGCCGGCCGCGCTCACGGCTTCGAACTGCACCGCGAGGACTGGGACGCCGACGGGCGGCCGGAACTGCTCGCCGAAGGGGAGAACGCCAATTTCTATTTCGCTCCCGCCAAGGGCGGCGGGCTCTGGGAATGGGACTACAAGCCGCGCGGCGTTAATTTCGGTTCGCTGGTGTGGCGCCATCCCGAGGCCTACCACGAGGCGGACGCCAAGAGCATCGCCGCGAGCGGGGCCCGCAGGGCCGCGGAAGCGGAACTGAAGAAGGACCTGGCCTACGACTGGCACCCGCGCATGTGCCTGCTGGACCATTTCCTGCACGCCGACACCACCCTCCAGGCCTTCACGAAGGCGTCCTACGGCGAGCAGGGGGATTTCGTCACCGGCGAATACTCCTTCAGGCATTCCGAAGAGGCCGACGGCCTGCTGCTGAAGTTCCGCCGGGACGGTTCCGTGTGGGCCGGCGGCGAGGCCGCGCAGGTCAGGGTGGAGAAGGACGTGCTGCTGCGCCACGACGGCTCCTGGCGGGCGGCGTACCGCGTTTCCAACCAGGGCGGCCGCAAAGCCCAGCTCTGGTTCGGGCCGGAGCTGGCCTTCGCCTTCTCCGGCAAGGAACACTGTCCCCCGGGCGAGTTCCACAAGGTGACGGAGAAGATCTTCCACGACCCGGTTTACGGCGGCGTCGAACTTAAATTTTCGGAACCGCTGGACCTCTGGTCCTTCCCGCTCGAGACCATTTCCCGCTCCGAGGAAGGGGCCGAGCGGACCTACCAGGGCGCCGTGCTGCTGCCCCACCTGAAGCGCGAGCTGGAGCCCGGTGCCGCGCTGGAATTCTCCGTGGAGGTGAGGCCGCTATGACAGCCGTCCTCAAGGCCGCGGTCTCCGCTGCGCTCGCCGGCCTGCTGGGCCTGGACGCGGTGCAGGCCGGGCAGTTCCTGCTGTCGCGCCCGGCACTGGTGGGCCCGCTGCTCGGCTGGCTCAACGGCTGCCCGCTCGAAGGCGCCAAGATAGGCATCCTGCTGGAACTGCTCTACATAGATTTCATCCCGGTCGGCGGCGTGGTGCCGCCCAACGGCTGCGCCGCCGCGGCGGCGGGGGTGCTGGCCCATTCGGCCGGCGGCCTCGCGCCTTCGATGGCTTTCTTCGTGGGCGTGGCGGCCGGCGTAGGCTACGCGCCGCTGGAGTACCGCCTGCGGGCGTCCCGCTCCGGCCTGAACGCGTTCATAGACGCGCAGGTTTCCGCCGGGGATTTCCGGCTGCGCCGCTGGCTGGCGCGGGCCATGCTGGTGGAGAACCTGGCGCTGGGCGGCTACGTGCTGGCCGTCGCGGGCGCCGCCGCGCTGGTCAACCTGCTGCCCGGCGTGGCCAGGCTGTATCCCGGCACCGATTTCGCCTACTCGCTGATGCCCTGGCTGGGCCTGAGCGGGCTGTATTTCAGGTTCAGGACGCAGATCTACAAGAAAGGATAGGGTCGAATGCTGTTCAAGATGTTCCTGCGGTCGTTCTTCATCCAAGCGGGCTGGAACTACGAAAGGTTCCAGAGCCTGGGCTTCGCCTTTGCCCTGCAGCCCGCGCTGGAGAAGGCCTGGCCGGACAGGGAAAAGCTTAAGGCCGCGCTCCTGCGTCACCTGCAGATCTTCAACACCCAGCCCTACATGGCCTCCTTCGTCATCGGCAACATAGCGCGCATGGAGGAGCGGGCTGCGGAAGCCGGGGAAGACCAGCTCAAGCATATGCCCGGCGTGAAGCAGGCGCTGGCCTCCAGCTTCGCCTCAATCGGCGACCGAATCTTCTGGGGGCGGCTCAAACCCATGACCGTGCAGATCTGCCTGCTGGTGTGGTCCGCCTGCGGTTTTTACGGCTGGCTGTTCACCGGGATGGACGGCGCCGTGTCCTTCGGCGTGCTGCTGGCCGGCCCCCTGGCCGGGATCGCGGCTTATTCGGTCTTCTCGGTCTATATCAGGTGGAAAGGCCTCAAGGCTGGCTACGCCTGCGGCGGCTCGGCCAATTGCGCGCTGGACGCGGCCAACTGGCCCCGCCTCATCCGGCTGCTCTCGGCGGCGGGGTTCGCCATGTCGCTGGCCATCGCCCTGCTCGCTTTCGGCCTGCTGGCCGGTTTTAACTGCGGCTCGTGCCGCCCGGTGGACATGCTGCTCAAGCTTGGCCTGCCCCTGGCCGTGCTGGCCCTGCACCGGGTGATGCGCGCCTTCGGCCGCTCCGTTTTCTTTTCCGCAGGACTGATATTGGCGGCTTCGGTGCTGCTCTTCAGCCTGCTCGGTCTGCAGCCTTTCGAACTATACCTATGATCAAACGAGAGATAACCATCATCAACGAACTCGGCATCCACGCCCGGCCCGCGGGCATGGTCGCCAATACCGCGTCCAGGTTCGTCTGCGACATCAAGCTCGTCAAGGACGGCATGGAAGTGAACGCCAAGAGCATCATGGGCATCATGACGCTGGCGGCGGGCAAGGGCAGCGTTATAGAAGTGACGGCCAAGGGCAAGGACGAGGCCGAGGCCGTGAAGGCCATCGAGGAACTGTTCGCGAGAAAGTTCGACGAGGAATAATGAATTCTACCCGGAGCGGATCATGCTTATAAAAAAAGGCGTAGCTGCCAGCCTCGGCATCGCCATCGGCAAGGCTCACATCGTCAAGGAGGAGAACATCCTCATTGAGCAGAAGGAGATAGAGCCCGAGAAGATAAAAGCCGAGGTTAAGCGCTTCAAGGACGCGCTCGACAAGACCCGCGAGGACCTGGACGCCATCCGCGCCAAGATCCTCAACGTCCTGGGCAAGAACCACGCCAAGCTCATAGACGCGCACCACCTCATCCTGCAGGACCCGATGATCACCAAGGACGTGCCCAAGCTGATCGTCGCCAAGGGGATGAACGCCGAATTTGCGCTGTCGGAGATCCTGGATAAGGCCGAGGAGCAGTTCGAAAAGATTGACGACGAGTTCTTCCACGAGCGCAAGCACGACATCTTCGACGTGGGCAAAAAGATCATCTCCAACCTGGTGAACTCCGAGAAGACCTCCCTGAAGGACCTCAAGGAGCCGGTGATCATAGTCGCGCACAACCTGTATCCCTCGGATACCTTGCACATCCGCGAGAGCAACAAGGTGCTGGGTTTCTGCATGGACCTGGGCTCCAAGTCCAGCCACACGGCCATCTTCGCCCAGAGCATGGGCATTCCCGCCGTGGTGGGCCTGTCCGACATCAGCCGGCAGATCCAGAGCGGCGACACGCTCATAGTGGACGGCGAGCAGGGCATGGTCATCATCTCGCCATCTCCGGAGATCATCGAGAAATACAAGGCGCGCAAGGAAGAACTGCAGAAGCAGGAACATTTCTTCCACCGCCTGAAGGGCCTGCCGGCCACCACGCGCGACGGCCACAAGATCAGCCTGATGTGCAACCTGGATTCCGCCTCCGACGCGCCCGAACTGACGGCCGTGAAGGCCGAAGGCGTAGGCCTGTACCGCACCGAGTTCCTCTACATGAACCGCGACTCCGTGCCGTCCGAGGAGGAGCAGCTGAAAGCCTACTCCGCGGTGGTGAAGGCCTCGCCGCACACCCCGCTTACCATCCGCACCGCCGACATCGGCGGCGACCGCGCCACCGAGCTCGGCATCAAGGGCCTCAAGGACGAGCGCAACCCGTTCATGGGCTTCCGCGGCATCCGCCTCTTCATCAAATACCCCGAGCTGCTCAAGACCCAGCTGCGCGCCATCTACAAGGCCAACACCGAGGGCAACATCAAGATCATGATCCCCATGCTCTCCTCGGTGGACGAGCTGCTGACCGTGAAGAAGATCGCCGCCGACGTGAAGACCGAGCTGGCGGAAGAGGGCTTCGCGGTGAAGAAAGACCCTGAGTTCGGAGTGATGATAGAGATCCCGGCCGCGGCCATCATCCTGGACTCGCTGCTGGGTGAGATCGACTTCGTTTCCATAGGCACCAACGACCTGGTGCAGTACACCCTCGCGGTGGACCGCATCAACCAGTACGTGTCGGAACTGTACGAACCCTTCCACCCCGCGGTGCTGCGCCTCATCAACCTGGTGGTGCAGACCGCCCACAAGAAGGGCAAGCCGGTCTCCGTCTGCGGCGAGATGGCCAGCGACCCGTACGCCATCCCGCTGCTGGTGGGTTTGGGCGTTGACATCCTCAGCGTCCCCGCCAAGATGTACCTGCGCGCCAAATCCTCGGTGCGCTCCATGAACTTCGAGAAATTCTCCGCTCTCTCCCAGCGGGCCCTCGGCCTGCCCACCTCCGACGAGATCCGCCGGCTGGTGGAGGAGGAAGTGAAATAGTCAAATAGTCAACAACGTCCCCAAAACACCATGAAGATACGCAATTTCTGCATCATCGCCCATATCGACCACGGCAAATCCACGCTGGCCGACCGCTTCATCAACATCACCAACACGGTCCCGGACCGGCAGATGCACGAGCAGTTCCTCGACGGCATGGAACTGGAGCGCGAGCGCGGCATCACCATCAAGGCCAAGGCCGTGCGCATGCTCTACAAGTCGGACTCGGGCGAAGAATATATCCTGAACCTCATCGACACCCCCGGCCACGTGGACTTTTCCTACGAGGTGAGCCGCGCCATGGCCGCCTGTGAGGGCGCCATCCTGCTCGTGGACGCGTCCCAGGGCGTGGAGGCCCAGACGCTCGCGCACGCGCACCTGGCCCAGACCCTGGGCCTCAAGATCATCCCGGTCATCAATAAAATAGACCTCGAGCACGCCAATCCCGACGCTACCGAGGAGCAGATCTGGGAAGTGCTGCACAACCCTGTGGACGCCTCCCGCATCAGCGCCAAGGACGGCCGCGGGGCCCGCGAAGTGCTCGAGCGCGTCATAAAGGAGATCCCTCCGCCGGCCGGCTCGCCCGATAAACCGCTCAAGGCACTGGTCTTCGACTCTTTCTACGACGTTTACAAGGGCGTCATCATCTACACCCGCGTGGTGGACGGCGAACTGAAGCCGGGCCGCCATATCACCTTCTGGTCCAGCGGCAATAACTACAAGGTGGAAGAGGTGGGCTACCTCAACCCCAAGCTGGATAAATCCTCGTCCATAAAGACCGGCGAGGTCGGCTACATCGTGGCTGGCATCCGGGACATCCACGAGATCAAGATGGGCGACACCATCTCCGACAAGGAGAAGAAGATAGATTCCCCGCTGCCTGGCTACAAGGACGTGAACCCGGTGGTGTTCGCGGGCTTCTACCCGGTCAACACCACGGATTATACCGGCCTCAAGACCGCGCTCGAGAAGATCAACCTCACGGACTCCTCGTTCAACTTCGTGGGCGAGACCTCCAAGGCGCTCGGCTTCGGCTTCCGCCTGGGCTTCATGGGCCTGCTGCACCTCGACATCATAAGGGAGCGCATCGAGCGCGAGTTCGACATCCCGCTCATCGCCACCAACCCCAACGTCATCTACAAGGTGCAGGCCAAGGACAAGCAGGGCATCAAGGGCAAATACACGGAAGTGACCAACCCGGCCGACTTCCCGCATTACGGCGACGTGATAGACATCCAGGAGCCGTACGTGCACGCCAACATCATCGCACCGCTGACCTACATGGAGGGCATTATGAACCTCCTCAAGGAAAAGCGCGGCGAACACCGCAAGATCGAGTACATCTCCACCACGCGCGTGATAGTGGAATACCTGCTGCCGCTCTCCGAGATCATCCTGGACTTCTACGACAAGCTGAAGAGCGTGTCGCGCGGCTACGCCTCTTTCGACTACGAGCCGTACGAGTACCGCTCCTCGGACATGGTGAAGATAGAGATCCTGCTGCATTCCGAGGCCGTGGACGCGCTCTCCTTCATCACGCACAAGACCAAGGCGCTCGCCAATTCGCGGGTGCTCTGCGAGAAGCTCAAGGAGCTCATCCCGCGCCACATGTTCGAGATCGCCGTGCAGGCGCAGGTGAACGGCAAGATCATCGCGCGCGAGACCATAGGCGCGCAGCGCAAGGACGTGCTGGCCAAGTGCTACGGCGGCGATATCACGCGCAAGCGCAAGCTGCTGGAAGCGCAGAAGGAAGGCAAGCGCAAGATGAAGCTGATGGGGTCCGTGGAGATCCCGCAGGAAGCCTTCATGTCGCTTTTGAAGATCAGCCAGGACAAATAGAGGAACCGCAACAATGGAAGAAAAACTTTTCTGGGTAGGCATTCTGATGGGTGTGCATTTGTTCTTCTCGCATCATTTCAGCGAGAAGGGTAAATTCAAGGCCGACACCAAGTTCACCCGCGGCTGGCATGCCCTGTTCGCCGGGTTGGTCGCCTTCATAGGTATGCTGCTGCTCTCGGTGAGCCTGGACAACCGCCGCGGGGACGTGGTGACCACCATGCTCTTCAGCTGGCGCCAGCTGGCCTACGGGCTGCTGGCCGGTCTGGGCGGCGCAGCCTACGCGTACTGGCGCGGCCGCGCCGGCAAGGCCGTGATCAAGGACGGCCAGAACCAGGAGATCAAGAAGGACATGGAATGGTCCGAGACCATCTTCTCGGCGGTGCTGCTGGCCTCCGTGGTGATGTACCTGTTCATCCAGGCCTTCAAGATCCCCTCCGGTTCCATGGAGCGCACTTTCCTGATAGGCGACCACCTGTTCGTGAACAAGTTCATTTACGGCTTCCGCGTGCCTTACACGCAGAAGAAGTTCCTGAAGTTCCGCAAGGTGAAGCGCGGGGACATCGTTGTGTTCCGCTTCCCTTCCGAGGACCCGCGCGAGTTCCAGTGCGGCGGGAGCCAGTACGGCAAGGATTTCATCAAGCGCGTGGTGGGCATGCCCGGCGATAAGTTCGAGGTGCGCGGCGGAAAGGTTTTCGTCAATAACGAGCCGGTCAAGGACGAGCCTTACGCCCAGTACCTGGACCCGGGCCGCTACCCGGCCGGTACCGGCCGGCTGGCGCCGGCCGATTACCAGGCTTTCTGGCAGAACCGGATGCTCGGCAAGATGTTCTCGGAATACATCCGCGATAATTTCGGCCCGGTGACGGTGCCCGAGGGCAGCTACCTGGTGATGGGCGACAACCGCGACCGCTCCTGCGATTCCCGCTACTGGGGCCCGGTGCCGGAGGCCAATATAAAAGGCACGGCCTGGTTCACCTACTGGCCGCCTTCGCGCGTGGGGTTCCCCGAGTAATGAGGCTGCCCGAACGCCTGAAGACCGGCGGCAAGGTCTACTCCTTCGAGTTCTATCCGCCCAAGACGGCCGAGGATACGGCCAAGCTTTTCAATACGGCCGTGGAGCTGAAGGCCCTCTCGCCCGATTTCGTCTCGGTGACCAACTCCTCAAGCGGCGTCACGCCCTACCGCACGGTGGCGCTCTGCGGCGTGCTGAAGGCCCAGTTCGGCCTGGAGATAGTGGCACACCTGACCTGCCTGGCCCACACAAGGCAGGAGATATCCGAGATCTGCGACGGGCTGAAGAAGATGGATATCACCAATATCCTGGCCCTCCGGGGCGACCCGCATAACGTGGACGCCGGGGCGCGCCGCAGCGATTACAGCCACGCGGCCCAGCTCATCACCGACCTGAAGCGGGCCGGCGGCTTTTCCCTGGGCGGCGCCTGTTATCCTGAAAAACACCCCGAGGCCGGCACCCTGGAGGCCGACATCGCCCGCCTGAAGGAAAAGGTGGACGCCGGGGCCGAATATCTGATCACCCAGCTTTTTTTCGACAACGCGCATTACTTCCGGTTCCTGGAGAAGATATCCGCCGCCGGAATAAACGTGCCGGTACTGCCCGGCCTGATGCCGCTGACCGGCTACAAGCAGATGCAGAACTTCACCAAGATGATGCAGGTGGGCATCCCCGACGAACTGCGCCGGGGCATCGAGCGCTGGGAAGGCGATAAGGACGGGCTGTTCAAGTTCAGCGTGGATTACGCCTCCCGCCAGGCGCTGGACCTGCTCAAGGGCGGCGCGCCCGGGCTGCATCTCTATACGCTTAACCGCAGCCGGGCCGCGATGGCCATCCTGCAGAACGTGAAAGGGGCCTGAGGGGGCCCGGGGGAACCATGGAAATATTGCACACGCCCGACGCGAAAGCTTTGATAGAACTGCAGCGCAAGGATACGGCCCTGGACGCCCTGACGGCCGCCTCGGCCGCCATCCCGGCGAAACTCAAAGCCCTGGAGGCCGCTTTCGAAGCCAAGAAGCGGTCCATGAGCGAGGCCCGGGACGCGCTCATGGCCCTGCAGTCCAAAAAGAAGGATATAGAGCTGCGGCTGGCCGAGGCCGAAGAGGGCATCCGCAAGCACCAGCGCGAGCTCAACATGGTGAAGGACAACGCCGCTTTCAAGGCGCTGCTGACCGAGATAGAGCACGACAAGCAGGCCAAGGACGAACTGGAGACCTCCGAACTGATGCTGTTGGAGGAGATAGACAAGGCCTCCGTGCTGGATAAGGCCGTGCAGGAAGAGGTCAAAAAGATAGAGGTCTCCAAGAACGCGGAGGCCGCCGCGCTCGCCGAAGAGGCCCGGGAACTGGCCGCCGCCCTGGAAGAGGGGAAGACGGGGCGCGCCGCCGCCGCGGCCGCCATCGGCGCGGACCTGCTGGAAAAATACGAGGCTATCCGGGGCAGCCGGGCCGGCCTCGCCGTAGTCCCGGCTCACGAGGACTCCGCCGGCAAATTCTCCTGCGGGGGCTGCAACATGACCCTCAAACCCCAGAAAATGATGGACGTGAAGAAGCCGGACACTTTCGCCGTTTGCGCCGACTGCCGGCGCCTGCTCTACCTCGAGAGCACCATATTCGGCTGACACAGCTTTAGACCGCGGACGGAGGGCCGCTCTTCCCGCGAGGGAGGGGAGGAACTTCCGAACTTCAAGGGCAGGGTGCCGGTTCAAACCGCGCAGCATAATATGTGCGCGGCATAGGCCGGGCGGCGGGGGCCAGATCCCCCGCCGACGGACAGCGCCACAGAGAACATACCGCCCGCAAGGGTAAGGGTGAAAAGGTGCGGTAAGAGCGCACCGCGCGCCGGGCGACCGGCGCGGCAGGGCAAGCCCCTCCTGAAGCAAGGCCAAAATCGCGCCATGGACCGCCCGTCCGGCCCTTCGGGGCACAGCGCGGAGTGGGCCGCAATAGATAAATGGTCCTCCAGGCGCCGCAAGGCGCCGGACAGAATTCGGGGTACAGTCCGCGGTCTAAAATTATTCCGGGTCCGTCACCGTGACCGGAACGCAAAAACAGGGTCGCGCACACCGTGCGCGCGCCTCCCGCTCTCGGCCTCGGCGCTTACGTAAGCCTCGGCCTCCGAGGGGGTTTTGCTAACCCTGTCCCGGTGGCGAACCCTCCATGCGGCAAGGTTTAAGGAGCTTGTTATGGACTCGATGGCGGCGAAGATACCGGAGATAAAGTTCTCGTCCAACGCGGAGGAGATCCCGTGGGATAACGCGGTGGTCTGGACGGTCATGCCTAGGGTGGGCCCCAGGGTCTACGAATGGCTGGACTCCGAACATATCCGCTACGTTTCCTGGAGCAACGGGCTTGTGAATATCATGCCGGAGAACAATTCCATCCTGAGCTCGCATTGCCAATGCATAGTCCTGCCGTCAGCCTTCGTTTGGATAGGCAAGGAAGTGAAGGTTTCCTAGGCGGCGCGCGGAAAAAATAAAGTAAAATATTGCGATAACCCGTGAATTTTCATGGGGGGAAAAGACCGGAGGTAAACGAGTAAATGAAGAAAATCATGTTAGCTGTCTTTGCCGCGACCAGCCTGCTGGCCGCCGCCAACGCCCAGGTGAATTTCGACCAGGGCGTGAACGTAAACGACTTCATAGGGCAGGCCGTCGTTTCCGACGTGCAGGTGCCCATGGCCCTGCCCGGCCGCACCCACACCACCCGCGACTGCGTGCGCTTCACGTTCGGGCCCGAGGACAGCGGCGCCCTGACCCAGAAGGTCTACATGCGCAGCCAGGAATACGTGACCGAATGCCACACCACCGTGGGTCCCAATAACCAGCCGGTGCAGAACTGCTCCGAGCGCCCCGGTATGACCTGGTACGAATACGGCCAGATCAAGATGGCCGAGCGCGCTCTGCTCCCCTGGGAAAAAGAGAGCTTCGATATGTGCCTGCAGGGCCCCTGGCTGGACCTCTATGTGAACGCCGCCGGCTACCGCTATACCGCCAAGCGCTCGGGCGGCCCCGGGTTCACGCTCTTCACGCTCTCCTCCCACGAGAAAACTCCGATGAAGGCGGACGAGGACGGCCTGAACTACGCCGACTTCTCCTATGCCGACGGCAAGTACACCTTCAAAGTGACCGATAAGTGGGCCAAGGAATACGCGGGCGAAAAGGTCTCCATAAAGGTGGAGCTCTATAAGGACAACGCCCTGTTCTTCGATACCTTCAAGGGCGAGAAGGAATTCACCTTCGACACCGCGGAAGGCTACACCATGGCTTTCGCCGAGGACGAGCTGACCAAGCCCGAGGCCGACCCGGCCGACGGGATGCGCGGCGCCAAGAAGTACTTCCTTAAATGGGGCTTCAAGCGCGTAGGCGCCATCTCGAAGGACAACTTCGTGAAGAAGGACAAGACGCCTGTCATCACCAGGTAACCCGGCCGGTTCCCGACAAAATACCCGCCTCCGTGAGGCGGGTATTTTTTTATCGCCAAAAATTGTAGATTTTACCTATGACCGGCAACGGCGGAGAAAGCGGGGCGGCGCAGCGCGCCGAAGCCCTGATGCGCGAAGGGCGCTTCGGCGAGGCCGCGGCGTTCGCGGGGAGGGCGTTCGCCGGCGGCGACCGGTCCTCCTCCCTGCTGCGGGCCTATGCCGAGGCCCTTTGGGCTTCGGGTAAAGCGCCCGAGGCCCTGCGGGCGGCGGCGGTTGCCACCGGGCTTCGCCCCTGCGACCCCAGGGCCCGGCTGACCCTCGCCCAGCTCTACCTCTCGGCCGGCCGCGAAGCCGAAGCCAGGCGGGAGGCCAAAAGGCTGGACCGCGCCTGGGCCGACAACGCGGCCGCGATCCTCGCCGGGGACGTAAAGCGCTATAACCTGTCGGCCGAGGTCCCTGCGTTGATCCGGGCGTTCAAGGAAAAATTCTCCGCCGGGGAGTACCCCGCCGCTTTCGGCCTGGCCGAACACCTGCTGAACCTGCGCGCGCCGCGCGGCAACGAGATAATTTTCGCGCTGGCGGCCCCTATAACTTCGCAGAGCGTGCTTTACCCGGCCGCGGACTCTGCCCGCCGCATAAAGGAACTTTACGCCGCCGCGCTCCCGCGGGAGCTGGAAGTCTGGCGGTCCTATTACCTCACCTACTTGGCCAGCGTCCCAGTGCTCCGCCCCACGCGGGCATGGGATGAGGCGCGCCGCCGCGCGCTGCGGGAGTGGCAGGCTTTCCGCCCGTCCGACTCCTGCCGCTATGGGTGGATGTTCAAGGAAATAGGGCGCAAGCGGCTTTTTTCCCTGCCGCCGGACCACCGCGGGGCCCGCGAGGCTTTCGCCCTGGCCCTGGCCTCGCCTCCGCCGGAGGCCGACGCTTTCGGCCGGATGGCCGAGGCGGAATTGTGCCTGGGCCGCGAGCGGGAGGCCTTTAACTGGCTGGCGAAGGGCCTGAATGCCTGCCCGGACCAGGAGGGGGAGCTGCTGGCCTGGCGCGGCGAGCTCAAACTTTTTACCGGCGACTATCCCGGCGCGCTCGCCGACCTGCGGGCCGCGGCCGCGCGCAAGGCGTATTACGCGCATACCTGGCTGGCCCTCGCCCTGCTGAAGGCGGGGCGTACGGCCCCGGCCCTCGCCGCGGCCAACCGGGCGGTAGCCGCCAATCCCAAAGATGGCGAGGCGCTGGTGGTCCGGGGTGAGATCCTGCGGCTGAAGCGGGACCTCGCCGCCGCGCGGCGCGACCTCCTGCTCGCGCTGAAGGGACCGTTCCCGTACCGGCATTCGCTCTGGGCGGGCCTCAACCTGGTCCTGCTGGAGCTCGAGGCCGGGGACCGCCGGGGCGCAGCCAAGGCGCTGCGCCTGACGGCCAAAGCCAACCTCGGCGCCGGCCCGGCCGAAGACCTCTGCCGCGGGCTGGCCTCGGCTGCCGGGGACCCCGCCGGCCTCAAGAGGGCCGTGCAGGCGCTGTTCTCGGCGGCGCTGGGCTGCCGCCGCGACGAGGCCTATCTTTTCGCCCTCTGGCTCCCCCGACGACAGAAGGCCGCGATATTGGTATAATTAAAACACTGATTTTCTGAAAATACCCGGAGGCTGCCATGGCTAAACTTAAAGTTAATCCCGTTATCGTGAAAAGGAACGCCGCGCTGTGTAAAAAGCGCGGCATCATAATGCCCACCTTCAAGCAGATGAAGGACCCCGACCTCATCCCCGAAAAGATAAAGAAAGCCCTTAAGCCCGTGGGGCTCTGGGACATCAACCCCATAAACCTCTTCCGTATCAACTGGCACAACGACCACAAGACCGGCGGTTTCGGGCCGGTGAACATGCTGGAGATCCCCCGCGAGATCACCGGCATCGACGCCCGGGTTATCGGGATAGTCGGCAAATACTTCCCCACCGGCGCGCATAAGGTCGGCGCCGCTTTCGGCTGCCTGGCCCCCCGCATGGTGACCGGTGAGTTCGACGCGCAGGCGCAGAAGGCCGTGTGGCCCTCCACCGGCAACTACTGCCGCGGCGGCGCCTTCGACAGCAAGCTGCTCGGCACCACCCCCGTGGCCATCCTGCCAGAAGGCATGAGCAAAGAGCGCTTCGACTGGCTCAAGGAGATAGGCTCCGAGGTGATAGCCACCCCCGGCACCGAATCCAACGTTAAGGAAATTTACGACAAGTGCTGGGAGATCAAGAAGACCCGCAAGGACTGCGTGATCTTCAACCAGTTCGAAGAGATGGGCAACCCCACCTGGCATTACCATGTGACCGGCGCGGCCCTGGAAGAGGCCTTCAATGCCATAAAGGGCCCCAAGAGCCGCCTCGCGGCCTTCACCTCCGCCACCGGCTCCGCCGGCACCATCGGCGCCGGCGATTACCTCAAGAAGAAATTCCCGGGCATGAAGATCACCGCCTCCGAGGCGCTGCAGTGCCCCACCATCCTCAATAACGGCTTCGGCGAGCACCGCATAGAGGGGATAGGCGACAAGCACATCCCCTGGGTGCACAACGTGCGCAATACCGACGTGGTCACCGCCATAGACGACGAGGCCTGTGTGCGCATAGCCCGCCTCTTCAATGAGCCCGAGGGCAGGAAAGTGCTGGCCGAGTACGGCGTGAAGAAGGACGTTATAGAGAAACTCTCGCTGCTGGGTTTCTCCGGCATCTCCAACCTGCTCAGCGCCATCAAGACCGCCAAGTATTACGAGATGGGCAAGGATGATGTTATCGTCACCGTGTTCACCGACTCCATGGACCTTTACGGCTCCCGCCTCAAGGAGATGGAGAAGGAAATGGGCAAGTACACACGCGAGAACGCGCTGGTGGATTTAGAGCGCCGCCTGCTCGGCGAGAGCGTGAACTATCTCAAGGAGCTCACCTACGCGGACCGCAAAGCTGTGCACAACCTCAAGTATTTCACCTGGATCGAGCAGCAGGGCCGCACCTCCGACGAGCTGCGCCGTCTCTGGGACCCGGCCTACTGGGACGAGACCTTCGCGCAGGTGGAGGAGTACGACCGCCTGATAGAAGCCTTCAACCGGGAAGTGGGTCTGTAAAATGGCGACGAAGGGCGCTTTCAGGGTGGAATGCCCTCACTGCGGCGACAGTTTCGACGCCGACTTCTGGACCGTGGTCCGCGGGGACCGCGACCTGGAGGTCAAGGAACTGATCCTCAGCGGCGAGTTCGACATCCTGATGTGCCCCAAGTGTTCTGAGATGTTCCAGCACGAGGAGCCTTTCCTCTATATAGACCCCACCCGCGACCTCCTGGCCTTCGTGATGCCGGAGGCCTACCAGGAAAAGAAGGACGAATGGATAGCGCGCATGAAGAAGGACTATGAACCCATGCGCGCCGCCCTCGCTTCCGGCCAGGGGGTGAGCGGGGAGCCCCTATTCCTCTTCGGCCTGGCCCCGCTGACCGCCATGCTCGAAACCGACCGCGACCGCGAGGAAGAGACCGAGGTGATGGAGTTCATGGCCCGCGAGGACGGCTTGCAGCTGCTGCCCGTGCAGCCGGCCGCCGCCCGCCGGCTGGATATCCCCTTTTCCCTCCCGCTGCCCGCCGGCCTCAAGGGCCGCGCCGCCGCGCTCAAGGCCGCGCAGGCCCTGCGCGACCGGAACGACGCCCTGCCCCGGGTCAAGAACCTGATCGACGCCCTGTCCGCCCTGAAAGGCGACGACCTGCCCTTCCTGAAAGTTTAATGGAACTCAAGCCACTCAACGACCTGCCGCTGCTGGAGAAGGCTGCCGCCCTGGCCGATGGTCACGGCCTGGAGCTCTACGCCGTGGGCGGCTGCGCTCGCGATTGGGTGCTGGGCCGCGAAAGTTCGGACATAGATTTCCTGGTGGGCGGCGATCCCGAGCCGCTGGTAGCCGCCCTGCAGGAAGCGTACGGCGGCGGCCACAAGAAATTCAAACCTTTCCTGACGGTGCGGTTCTTCGACAAAGACAACCGCCGGCTGGATTTCGCCAGGTTCCGCAAAGAGACTTATTCAGCGCCGGGGGCCCTGCCGCTTGTTTCGGAAGCCGGGTCCGCGGCCGAAGATCTCAAGCGCCGCGATTTCGCCTGCAACGCCATGGCCTTGCGGCTTAACGGTCCGGAGAAATTCACCCTTCTGGACCCCTACGGCGGGCTGCGGGACATAAATGATGGCCTGCTGCGCGTCCTGCACGAGAAAAGTTTCGAAGACGACCCCACCCGCGTTTACAGGGCGGCCCGTTTCGCCGGGCGTTTCGGGTGGCGGCTTGAGGGTGGCACCCTGGAACTGGCGCTCGCGGCCGTGAAGGCCGGCCGGCCGGCCCTGCTCAGCCGGGAGCGGCTGCGCAACGAGTTGGTTAAGATCCTGGCGGAGGCCGACCCGGTGCCGGCCCTTGAACTCTTGAAGGGGCTCGGCGCCCTGGCGGTCATCCACCCGGCTTTCGCTTTTCCGCCTTCCCTGGCCCAGGCCCCGGCGGCTGAGCGGCTGGCGGTCATAGCGGCGCTGATGGGCCCCGCGGGCGGGGAGTTTCTGGCGGGCCTTAACCTCTCCAGGCGGGAAACCGCCGCGCTGGCGGAACTGGCCGGCAGGCTGCGGGAAAGAACATAACGCCCCGGTTTAAAATAAAAAAGCCCGCCTGAGCGGGCTTTTTTATTGGGCGGGTGGAGTCAGCCCTGGCCGCGCTGTATCAGCATGCGGGCTTTCAGGATATTCCCCAGCAGTTCCAGGTTGACCGGCTTCTCTATGTAATCGAAGGCTCCCAGGTTGAGGCAGGCCTTGGCCACGTCCTCGTCCTCGTTGCCTGTTATCATGACCACGCCGGTCTTCGGCAGGTCGCGGGCGAGTTCCTTCAGCACTTCGATGCCGTCCTTCTTGGGCATCAGGATATCCAGCAGCACTATGTCGGGCCTGCGCTCGCGCGCCAGCTGCAGGGCCGCGGCCCCGTCTTCGGCCGTGATTACTTCAAAACCGACGGAGGTGAGAAAGCGCTTAAGCACGTTCAGGATGGACTGGTCGTCGTCCGCCGCGAGCAATAGCCCGGCGCTTTTCCTGGCCGGCTCCGGCGAAGTCGGGCGGCTCCTGGCGGGAGCGGCCGTGGGGGTTTTTCCGAGCAACTTGTCCACCGCGTCCAGCACGTTGGAGAGACCGTCGGCTTTGGAGAGAAAGGAGGCGGCGCCGTCGCGCAGGTAGGATTCGGCGTCCTCGGGGGCGTCGTAGCCGGTCAGGATTATGACAGGGGTGGCCTTAGAGATCTCGCGGATCTCCTTGAAGACCACGGAACCGGTCTTTACCGGCATGTCGCGGTCCAGAACCACCAGGTCCGGCTTCGTGTTCTTGAAGAGGAGTACGCCGTTGCCGCCGTCGGCCGCGGTATTGACCTGGTGTCCGGCGCGGGTGAGAAAAACAGTCAGCGCGTCGCGCACTATCCCGTCGTCGTCTATGATGAGTATTTTGGCCATATCTTTCTGCCTAGATTATATTATAAAACCCTGCGCCCGCGGAGGTTCTCAAACTCCGGCCGGCCGTGGCGCGGCGGGCAGGAAAACGGAGAATTCCGAGCCCTTGCCGGGCTCGCTTTCCGCCTCTACCCAGCCGTTGCTCTGGCGGGCGATGCCGTAAACTACCGCGAGGCCGAGGCCTGTGCCTTTCCCTTTCTCCTTGGTGGTGAAGAAGGGTTCGAATATGTTCGCCAGGTTTTCCGGAGGGATGCCGGTGCCGGTATCTCGCACGGAAAGCCGGCAGAAAACCGTCCCGGCCCCGGCCGGGTCCACGGACTTCACCGCTTCAGGCTCCAGTTCGGCCGGCCGGGCGGCCACGGCGAGGGTCCCGCCTGAAGGCATCGCGTCGCTGGCGTTGGAGAGGAGGTGCTCCAGCAGCAGGTCCAGCCTGGCGGGGTCGCCTGTTACGTCCTGCGGTCCCGGGGCCAGGTCCAGTTCCAGTTCCAGTTTTATTCCCCGGGCGGCCAGTTCAGCTTCCCGGCTCCGGAGCTTTTCCGCCGCCGCGCGGAGGCTGGCGGTGCCGCGCTGCATGGGAGTCTTCAGGCCGAAGATAAAGAACGTCTTTGTCAGCCTGGCCGCCTTGCTCACCGCCTTGCGGATCTCATCGAGGTCCTGGCGGGCCGGGTCTCCGGGCGGCAGGGAATTCTGCATGAGCGTGGCGTAGCCTTCTATGGCGCCCAGGATATTGTTAAGATCGTGCGCCGCCCCGCCGGCCAGGCGGCCGACGGCGTCCATCTTGTTCCTGTCAGGTGTGATCTTGGCCATAGCTCTTCCTACTCGTGCCCGTTTTGGCGGCCGTCTATTTTGGGGTTCCGGGCGAAATCCTGGAACTTGGAGGTCAGCTCGGCCGCGCGCTTTACTGCTTCGATGATGCGGGAGATCTCCGTCTTTATGGGGCTGTTCTTGCCCAGCCCGTCGGCTATCAGGGTGGCGTAGCCGTTTATGGCGGCCAGCGCGTTGTTGAAATCGTGGGCCATCGGCCGCGCCACCGTGCTGATCGCTTCGGCCGCCCGCGCCAGGGCCAGTTCGGCCTCCATGCGCTTGAGGTCGGTGATGTCGCGGGCTATCCCCAGCAGGCCTATGGTCTCGCCGCGGACGTTGCGCAGCGGGGTCTTTATGATGTGGACGTGGCGGCTGCCGCTGGGGAAATGGTGGTAGTTATAGAGCGACAGGGTGCGCCCGCTGCGGACGACTTCACTGTCGGTCCGGAAAATAGCTTCTGCCGCTTCGGAGGGGAGATAGTCCGAATCGGAACGGCCGATCATCGCTTCCGGAGTAGTGCCCATCAGGTCGGCGCAGGCCTTGTTGGCCTTCACGTACATCCCGTTCATGTCCTTGATGAAGATGGGGTCTGCGGCCGTGTCGAAGACCATGCGCATCATGGTCTCGCTTTCCTTGAGCAGCAGTTCCGTCTGCTTCTGTTCGGTCACGTCCCGGATGACGCCTGTTATGTAGAGGGGCTGGCCGTTATGAAAGACTATGCCGCTCTTCTGCTCCACGTAGGCGAAGTCCCCGCTTTTTTTTCTTATGCGGTACGGGAGGATGGGCAGTGTGCGGCCGGTAGCCATGGCGTTGGCCCATGCCTTCTCTATGAACTCCTTGTCGTCGGGGTGCACCAGCCCGGTCACGCTGAGGCCTATGACTTCCTCCGGGCTGTAGCCGAAGTCTTCCACTCTGGGGCTCACGTAGGTGACCCGGCCGCGGAGGTCGGCGGTGTAAATGGTGTCCTTGGTAGAGGAGACGATTGTTTTGAACCTGGTATCTTCTTCCCGCCTCGCGTCGTCAGCCAGTTTGCGCTGCAGGATGATGGCGTAGGCGCGCGCGAGTTTCTGGGCCGTGTCCAGGTCGCGGGCCGAGTAGCTCCCGGAAGGGTTGGCCAGCGCCAGGATGCCCAGCAGCCGGCGGCCGGACATGGCCGGCACGCCCAGGAATTTTTCTATCTTTACATGGCCCTTCGGCAGCCCGCCCGCGCGTCTGTCCGAGGCGGCGCTGTTGGTCAGTATGGCCTTTTTCCGCTTCAGCACCCAGCCCCACAAGCCGGAGAAATCCTTGAAGACCACCGGCTTCCTGGCCATCTGGCATTTATCGTAGGCCTCAGTGGTAAGGGCGGAACTCATCAGCCAGCCCGTGGCAGGGTCTATGTGGCCCGTGAAGCCGAAGTCGCTGCCGGTCATGCGCCGGGCTTCGTCCAACACTGCCCTGGAGATCTCCTCTATGGAGATATCGGGAAAGGCCAGGTAGAGTTCCTCTATGTGCTTCAGGGAGGCGGCCAGGTCCCTTTCGAAAGAGAGTTCCTCGTCCCGCTTCTCCGACTGCAGCCTGGCGGAGACGAATTGGGCGGCCATGCCGAGCAGGGCCTTGGCAGCTAAAATATTTTCCGGCTGCTTTGGGAAAAGGACGGTCATCTGGCCGGCCCGGGCGTTGCCCAGTCTGACGGTTTCGGATATCAGCCGGCCAGCGGCCGCGGGTTTGCGGCCGGCCAGGAGGCTTGCTTTGTCCTTGGCACAGAATCCCCTGAACGCCCCTTCCACCCGTCCGGAGCGGAGGGTCACCGCCAGTTTCGCCCGGGGACCGATGACCGGGCTGTCGGCCATGATGCGCAGGGTTTTCTCTAGGAACGGGCCGAAGTTGTCCGGGGAAAAGGCGGTGCCCAGCATGGCCTGCAGGGCCTTGCCCAGTAATACGGCGTCACTGGTGGCTAGAGAAGTTTTTTTCATATGCCGCCCGGCGGTATCTTTCCGCGCGGGTTTATTCGAACTTGTAGCCGTGGCCGGGCACGGCCTTGATGCGTTTGCCGAAGCCGCCTATCTTGCGGCGGAGGTTGGAGACGTGCACCTCTACCGTGTGCGGATCGTTGTAGTCGGCCGTATTGTAGCCCCACACGGCTTCCAACAGGCTGTTGAGGCTGAGCACTTTTCCCGGCTTGGAGACCAGGGTGTGCAACAGGTCGAATTCCTTGGAGGTGATCTTTACCAGTTTGCCTTTCAGCTTTATGGTGCGGCCTTCCAGGTTCATTTCCAATTCGCCGGCCTTGAAGATGTCCCGCTTCTTCCTGCCCCTTGCGGCCCGGCGCAGCATGGACTTCACCTTGGCCAGGAGCACCGCGTACGAGAAAGGCTTTACCACGTAATCGTCGGCCCCGTAGCCGTAGCCGGCCACGTGGTCGGCTTCGGAGATCTTCTTGCCGGTCATGATGATGACGGGGATGTCCGCCAGGGCCTTGTTGTCCTTTATGCGGCGGCAGAGCGCGAACCCGTCCAGGCGGGGCATTTCCACGTCCGTTATGATGAGGTCCGGCCTGCCGGCGGGGGCGGCCGCCAGGGCCTCTGCGCCGTTTGCGGCGCTGATGGTCTCCAGCCCGTGGTTCTCCAGGTATTTCCGGAGGATGCCCAGCAGTTCGGGGTCGTCGTCTACTATCAGGACGCGTTCCTTCATAGGTTTATAACTTGATTATAATACTTTTGCCGGGCAAAAAAGCGCCCCGCCGGGACAGTCATGATGAGGTTCGGTGGGACTTACTAGGGAGTCTTACCTGATGTCGCCCGGCGGGGCTTTTAAAAGCCAGTGCTGCTGCTGCATAGAGCCCGGGGCCGAAGCCCCGAGTCTTGGGGGTTTGGGTTAGGGGGGCGCAACAACAACACTGGGGATCTGTTTTTTTTGTAAAGAGCGATACGACACTGAAAGTATAATAAACGCTGTTCAAGAACCGTTCAAGACTTTTGTCGGTGCCGCATCAGGCGCTATGCGCAGCAAGCGGCCAAATTTAAAAAAAGTCGCCCCGCCGGGATACCATGGCGCCTGACATTGGCCTGATGTGGGGAGTCTGAAATGTTGCCCGGCGGGGCTTTTAAAAAGCCGGCGCTGCAGGTGCATAGAGCCCGGGGCCGAAGCCCCGAGTCTTGGGGGTTTGGGTTAGGGGGGCGCACCGTACAACGCCGGGGATCTGTTTTTAAAGAACGTTTTGCTACATAGAAAGTATAACAAACAGGGTTCAAGAAGCGCTCAAATCCGGCTCAAAAGGGGCTCAAGATCGCGGGCGGCGGTTCTCCGTCGTGCGCGCGAAAATAATATAATAACTTCGCGGTAAAACACATGCCTTCCATACAGTTCCTGAAGGGCGTAGGCCCCAAAAAAGCAGAGCTTTTCTCGCGCCTCGGCATAGAGACGCTGGACGACCTGCTTTTTTATTTCCCGCGCAAGTGGGAGGACCGCCGCCTGCCCGGCAAAAAGGAGCCTCTGCCTTTCCTGGAAGACACCCCGGTGGTGCGCGGCAAGATCAAGTCCGTCCGCGACCTCTACACCGGCAGCGGCCTGCGCATCTTCAAGGTCGTGCTGGAAACCCAGTACGGGGAGGCCGAGGCCAGCTTCTTCAAGCGCCACAGCCCCCGGTTCGACGTTTTCGCCCAGCTGCGCAAGGACCTGGAAGAAGGCCGCGCGGTCTGGGTCACCGGTACGCCGGAGGACCCGCTGTTCCTCAGCCGCCTGCGCGCCGACGAGTACTACGGCGACGACGACGCCAGGGCCCTGAAAATGCACGTGGGCCGCATAGTGCCGGTCTATCCCCTGACCGAAGGCCTGACCGCCAAATTCATGCGCGAGGCGGTTTACGAAGCGGTGCGGGCGGGGCACGAGGCCGTGGGGGATTTTCTGCCGCCGGCCCTGGTGCTCAGGCGCGGCCTCGCCGCCAGGGACCTGGCCGCGCGCGCCATCCATTTCCCCGAGAATAATTTCGAGCTGGCGCAGGCGCGTCGCCGCTTCATCTACGAGGAGCTGCTGCTGCTCTCCCTGGCCTGGGCCATAAAGAAGCGGCAGACCCGCAGCGTGCTCAAAGGGTTCACCTATGAGATAAAGAAGACCCTGCTGACCCAGTTCAGGGCCAACCTTGGCTTCGCCTTCACGGCTTCGCAGGCGCACGCCATAAACGAAATTTTCACCGACATGCAGGCGCCTACCCCCATGGCGCGCCTGCTGGAGGGCGACGTGGGCAGCGGCAAGACCGTGGTGGCCCTGTCGGCCATGCTGCTGGCGGCCGAGAACGGCGGGCAAAGCGTTTTCGCCGCCCCCACCGAGATCCTGGCCGAGCAGCACGCTCTCACTTTCGAGAGGTTCCTGAAAGGGCTGGGGGTGCGCTTCGCCCTGCTGACCGGCCGGGTGAAGGCGGCCGAGAAAAAGAAGATCCTCTCCGACCTGGCCGAGGGGAAGATAGACATACTGCTGGGTACCCACGCCGTGATAAGCGACGGGGTGAAGTTCAAGAACCTCCGGCTGGTGGTCATAGACGAACAGCACCGCTTCGGCGTGCGTCAGCGCGCCGCCCTGCGCGCCAAAGGCGACCGGGCGGACATGCTCATTATGACCGCTACGCCCATTCCGCGTACGCTGTTCCTCGCCCTTTACGGCGACCTGGACCTTTCCGTGCTCCGGGAGTTGCCGCCCGGGCGGCGCCCCATAAAGACCACCGAGGCAACCGAAGAAGTGGCCCTGCTGGCAGCCCGGGACGAGGCGGCCAAGGGCAGGCAGGTCTACGTGGTTTACCCGGTGATAGAAGAGACCGCCGAGGCGGACATGCGCTCCGTAAAGGCGGAATTCGAACGCCTGAAGGTCTTTTTCCGGGGGCGGAAGGTGGACATGCTGCACGGCCGTATGCCCGGGGAACTGAAAAAGCGGGTCATGGAAGATTTCGCGGCCGGCCGCACGGATATCCTGGTGGCCACCCAGGTAATAGAGGTGGGCATAGACGTCCCGAACGCCACCCTGATGGTGATAAACAACGCCGAGCGCTACGGGCTGGCCAGCCTCCACCAGCTGCGCGGCCGGGTGGGCCGCGGCCGGTGGGATTCCCGCTGCCTGCTGGTGCCGCACGCCCGCACCGGCGACTCGGCCGAGCGGCTGCGGGCCATGGTGCAGAGCTCCAACGGCTTCGAACTAAGTGAAAAGGATATATATATAAGAGGCGCCGGCGAGATCCTGGGCGTGCGCCAGCACGGGGATATGGACTTCAAGCTGGCGGACATGTCCCGGGACAAGGAAATACTGGAGCAGACCATGCAGGACCGCGAGGCCATCCTGGCCGACGACCCCGACCTGGAGAAGAGCGAAAATAAAGGGCTGCACCGGAAGCTGCGCGACCTCTACGCCGCCCGCTGGAACCTGATAGACCTGGCCTGAAAGGTGGAGATCATGAAAAAAGAACTATTGTTCGCTTCCTTCGGACTCTATCCGGAGCAGATGACCCTGGAAGCGGTGGCGGACCTGAAAAAATGTGAGAAGGTTTATTTCACTTCCCTGAGTAGGGAGAATTCCCGGCTCATGCTCTCGCTTTTTCCCGGAGCGGAATTGCTCAACGACGTGCCTTTTGAGGGGCTGATCCTTACCGTTATGGGGGCGTTCGCCAGCTGCGGGCGCGTGGGGGTGGTGGATCACGGGGACCCGGCCTTCCTGTGCGAGTTCTCGAAAAGGCTCCGCGCGGCTGCCGGCCGACGCGGCGTGGCTTTCAAAGAGCTCCGGGCGATCTCCTCCCTGAACGCCATCCTGGCCGAATTCGATCTTGGCGGCCTGGGCCCGCTGGGGCTGTGCCTGACCAACGCGCACTCATGGCCCGAGGCCGGGAAATACGCGTCCAATAGAATACCGCTGCTGGTATTCTCCCCTGACCGGGCGCGGCTGAATGGCGATAAAGAGGGGTGTCTGGCCGGTCTTGCGGCGTATGTGAAAAAGAACTATCCGCCGGGGCACGCCATCTATTTCATCAAGTGCGCGGATGCCGCGTCGCGGCCTGCTCTAAAGCGCCGTGTGAGGGTGGCCAGTTTTGGAAGGGCCCTGACGGCCGTGGAATTCGACACCAGCCTGTATATCCCTCCGGTCACCGGTTGGTGAGCGGCGGCCCGGCCGTATAAAGAAGGCCCCGCGCGTACGGCGCGGGGCCTTTTTTGTCCTCGTACCCTCCCGTTAGAAGGCGCTCCAGGGCGTGACCGCGGGTACGCTCTGGCCCTTTATGTCCTCGTGGGTGCAGTTCGCCACGAACGTGCCCCACATGCTGGAGACGGTGGGGTCGTTGAAGTACGCCCACCCGCCGCCGTCGGCCGTGCCGGTGCCGCCCGAGAACACGCCCGCCACGGTGGCCGAGCTGAACAGCGCCACGGCCTTGGTGTCGGCGTGCCCGGTGGTCGGTACTTTGGCCACGGGTATTTCGTTGATGTACTTGGCGTTCTCGATGAGGATGGCCAGGTCGTCCGTCGGGAACCAGCCCTCATTGTCGCCGTAGTACACCTGCAGCGCGCTCCTGACCGAAGAGAGCGCGCCTTTGGTAGCGCCCTCCTTTGACTTGTTGATGAGGTCGGCGAACTTCGGTATCGCTATTGCCGCCAGGATACCGATGATCGCCACGACGATCATCAACTCGATCAGGGTGAACCCCTGCTTCGTTTTCTTGGTCATACTGCCTCCTTGACGCCGTATCCGCGGGATAATAGATGAATGATGCCGCGCGGGCGCCGTCAGCCTATATTCTAGCCTCCGCGCGGGCGGTTATCTACCGCCTGCCGAGTACATTTGCCCAAGGTTACAGAGGGAGCCAAAAGGCCCTCCGAACGCGCGCGAAAAACTTCCTGTATTATTCCCGTTTTATGTCAATAAATATTTTCCCCAATGAAAAACCCGAAAAATTTGCGCCAAAAACCGGATATGGTGTAAAATATCGGCACTACTACTAATAGTGGTGAGGGTAGTTTAAAGCACAACGTATAGTAGCCGGGCGAGTGACGATACTAGTATAGTAACGTCTCCTGCCAGGGGGGCCTTCGGCCCTTAAAACACAGGGAGAGCAAGCATGAAGTGTCCGTTCTGCGGCGCCGAGGAGACCAAGGTCACCGACAGCCGCGATTCCTCCGAAGCCTTTGAAATAAGACGCCGGCGCGAGTGCGAAAAATGCCAGAAGAGGTTCACCACCTACGAACGCATAGAGTCGCACCCGCTGGTGGTCATCAAGAAGGACGGCAGGAGGGAGAGTTTCCTCAGGGAGAAGCTCATGAACGGCATAGTGAAGTCCTGCCAGAAGCGGGACGTCAGCATGGAGAAAATGGAGGAGGCTGGCAGCGAGATCGAGGCGGTCTTGAGGAGCGAGGACAAGTACGAGATCCCCAGCGGCCTGATAGGGGAACTGGTGGCCAAAAAACTCAAGAAACTCGATAAGGTCGCGTATATCCGGTTCGCGTCCATCTACAAGGACTTCGAGGACGTGACGGACTTTGAGAAAGAGATCAAATCGATCAAGAAGTGAAATCAGAAAATAAGAGGGGACAAGACCGAAAATGAACGAATTTTTTCCGAAAGTGATCAAGAAGCGTGACGGCAAAGTGGCGCCTTTCAACCTGGACAAGATAAAGACCGCCATCTCCAAGGCGGCCCTGACGCTGGGCGGCCGCGACGAGGACAAGGCCGTGGAAGTGGCCAACGAAGTGGCCCGCCGGCTCAATAACGAATTTACCCTTAAGAACCACATTCCCACCGTGGACGATTCCAACGCCATGTGCGTCACCGTCCTGCGCGAGAAGAAGTTCGACCGCACCGCCGACAAGTTCGAATTCTACGCCCTGGACCGCAACCGCGTGCGCCGCAGCGGCCTGACCGTCAAGAAGAAGGCAGGCAAGGCCGACATCACCGACCAGATGCTGCTGGTGCAGAGCATCACCAACGAGACCATAGAGCCGTTCTCCCGCAAGAAGCTGGCTGAAGCGCTGGAGAAGGAATACGCGCTGACCCCGGACCTGGCCGCCATGATCGCCAAGGAGACCGAGAACAACGCCTACGAGCTTTCCGAGAAGTACGGCACCAAGTCCTACGACACCCAGTTCCTGCGCCGCATAGCGGAATCCCACCTGTCCATGATGGGCATCCCGCTCAAGAACTCCGCCCTGGCCATGCCCATCTCCACCGTGGAATCCCTGGTGATAGGCAACAGCAAGGAAAACTCCAACATCACCACCAACAACCCCGAGGCGGTGAACCTGGGCATAGCGGAATACGTCCTGAAGCAGTACAACCTGCGCAAGGTGTTCTCCGAAGAGGTTGCCGAAGCCCACAATAACGGCATGGTGCACATCCACGACCTGGGTTATCCCCAGCGCGTGTACTGCTCCTCCCACTCCGTGGAATACATCAAGAAGTACGGCCTGGACAAGATCGTCTCCAACCTGCAGAACAAGAGCCGCCCGGCGAAGTCCGCCATGGTCCTCAACGGCCATATCCAGACTTTTCTCGCGGCCATGCAGAGCCGCTACGCCGGGGCGCTGGGCTTCGGCTTCCTCAACATCCTCTACGCCCCCATGCTCAACTGCCCCGAGGTGATGGTGGAAGGCGAGCTGGAAGGCAAGCCCGTGCGCCTGAAGAAGGACGCGCTGGAGGCCATGGTGGAGGCCGGCTCCGTGAGCCTTACGGACGGTACCCAGGTCCCCTACTTCAAGAAGACCGGCGAGGTGCGCGTGCTCAGCAAGCATTCCCGCAAGGAAATGCGCCAGATAGCCCAGAACCTCATCTTCTCGGCCAGCCAGAACGCGTTCAGCCGCGGCGGTCAGACGCTGTTCATAGACTTCAATATCCACACCGGCGTGCCGCAGTACATGCAGAACGTGCCGGCCATGGGCCCCGGCGGCAAGTACATGCTGGAGGACGGCCACGGCAACATCGAGCTGGTGGACGAAGCGCCCCGCTTCAAGGGCGTGGAAGGCGATTCCCGCAACGGCGACGTGGTGCACCCGGCCGACGGCCGCAAGTTCATCACCTACGGCGATCCCCGCCTGGTGAAGACCTCGCAGGAGTTCGCCATAGAGCTCATGAAGGTCTGGGAGGACGGCGACAAGTACGGCATCCAGTTCGCCTTCCCCAAGTGCGACCTGCACGTGAGCAAGGACGCGCTGGAGAACGCCGACGAGCGCGAAGTGTACGACTACGGCTGCCGCCTGGCCACCAAGAACGGCTCCACCTACTTCATGTTCGACCGCGACGGCGCCGGCGCGACGCTCGCGCAGTGCTGCCGCCTCAAGGAAAAGGTCACCGACCCGTACCTGCTCAAGCACCCGGAGAATATCCGCTTCACGGGCTTCCAGAACGTGACCATCAACCTGCCGCAGGCCGCCTTCAAGGGCAAGACCCTGGAGGGGACCCTGGAGCAGATTGGCAAGGCCATGGACATAGCCATGCGCGCCCACCTGGAGAAGAAGGCCTACACGCAGACCCTGCTGGACACCGACGGTTCCCCGCTGCGCTCGCTCGGCGTGGCCTCGGACGACGGCACGCCCTACGTGAACCTGGAGAAGGCCACCTACATCATGGGCCTTATCGGCCTTAACGAAGTGGTGCAGTACCTCACCGGCAAGGAGCTCCACGAGAGCCGCGACGCCTACGAGACCGGCCTGCAGGTCATAGACTACATGTACACCAAGATCAACGACCTGCGCGCCAAGACCGGCCTGAAGGTGACGCTGGAGGAGACCCCGGCGGAATCGGCCACGCAGAAGCTCGCCAAGGGCGACATGGCCCGTTACCCCGAGGCCAAGAAGGTGATCAAGGGCGACCTGGTGAAGGCCCCGTACTACACCAACTCCATCCACCTCAACCCCGGCGCGGACGTGAGCATCCTCGACCGCATCGAGCTGCAGAGCAAGTTCCACGACATGATAGAGTCGGGCTCCATCATCCACGTGTACTGCGGCGAGAGCCAGATCCCGCCGGAGAGCATCGGCACGCTGATCGAAAAGACCTACCGCAATACCCGGGCTTCCCAGGTCACCGTGTCTCCGGAGTTCACGCACTGCAACGGCTGCCACACCAACTACTTCGGCTTCAAGGATACCTGCGGCAAGTGCGGCAGCAAGGACATGACCAAGCGCACCAAGATCGTGGGCTACTTCTCCAACCTTCCCGGCTGGAACGACTCGCAGCTCGCCATCAGCAAGGCGCGCGAGGCCGTGGCGCACCACTACGCGGACTTCTCCCCGAAGGTGAGCTGGCTGCACGAGAAGGACCCGTCCAAGAAGGTGATGGTGTTCGGCAAGGCCGGCTGCTCCATGTGCGAGGAGGCCAAGGTCTCGCTGACCAAGGCCCTGAAGGAAAAGGGCATGGAGATCCCGGTGGAATTCCACGACCTGACCACGCCCGAGGCGCGCCTGGCGGCGGCCCGCTGGAACGTGCCGCTGGACCCCATCCCCACCGTGCTCGTTAAGAATAACGGCACCTCTTCCCGCTACGAACTGGAGTTCAAGCGCGGCAAGCCGGTGCACCGCAAGGAAGTTGAGTACTATAAGATGGTGGAAGGCGCTTACGCGGTGAAGTAGGCGTCGGCCGGCAAGGGGACGCCTTCTCCGGGTACGCGGGGCCACACCGTGGCCCCGCTCTCGCACTCAACCCTCGCGCTTACGCAAGCTCGGGTTTCGTGAGGCCCCTGCGAAGGCATCCCCTTGTCGGCCTCAGCAGAAAATTAAAAGAACTATGAAGATAGGAGCGGCGTTGGGGTTTAATCTTATCGACTATCCGGGGCGGATAGCGGCGGTGGCTTTTACGCCGGGCTGCAACTACCTCTGCCCGCATTGCCACGCGGCGCCGCTGCTGGCCAACGCCAAAGACATAGGGGACGCCGGGTTCTTCGACTATCTGGATACCGTAAAGGAATGGGTGAACGGCGTGGTGATCTGCGGCGGGGAACCCACGCTGCAGCCGGACCTCATCCCTTTTATAGAGAAGGTGCGCGCCAAAGGGTTGTCCGTGAAGCTGGACACCAACGGCAGCAACCCCAAAGTTCTCGAAAAGCTTCTCGCGGAAAAACTCGTGGACTACGTGGCCATGGACGTGAAAGGCCCCAAGTTCCTCTGGCCGGAGACCGCCGGCGTGGACGGGCACTGCTCGGCCATGGACGAGAGCCTGCGCCTGGTGGCCCGGTTCCCGGTCTATGAATTCCGCACCACGGTGGCCCCGGTGATACGCGGCGACGGAGAGATATCTTTCCTCACGGTGCAGGAGATGGCCGCGGCCGCCCGCCATGTGATACAGGTCACCGGCACGCCCGCGCACAAGTATTATGTCCAGAAGTTCGTGCCGCGCAAGGACGGCCTGCTGGACAAGCGCCTGGAGAGTTTCCCTGAAACCCCGCCGCAGCTTTTGCAGGATATCCACAAGGAAGTGCTGAAGCATCTTCCCAATACGCAGTTAAGAGGCTGAACTATGTCGAAATTAGAGATACACGTGCAGAAACTCCACGCGGACGTGAAAATGCCCGCCTACGCCCACCACGGCGACGCCGGCCTGGACCTTTTTTCCACCATAGACCACACCCTGCAACCCGGCGCGCGCGTGCTGGTGCCCACCGGCCTCAAGATGGCCATCCCCGAGGGCTACGAAGGCCAGGTGCGGCCAAAGAGCGGCCTCGCCCTTAAGCACGGCATCTCCGTGCTCAACACCCCCGGCACCGTGGACGCCCCCTACCGCGGCGAAGTCGGCGTCATCCTTATAAACCTGGACACAAAGACGCCTTACGAAATAAAGAAGGGCGAGAAAGTGGCGCAGATGGTCTTCGCCAAGGTGCAGCACGCCGAGTTCGTGGAAACCCCCGAGCTCTCCGCCACCACCCGCGGCGAAGGCGGTTTCGGCAGCACCGGCAAGCACTGACTGCTGCGAGGTCATAAGGCGGCCGGGGTAGCCCGGCCGCTTTCTTTTTGACAGGTTGACTTTGAGTGCGCGGTCTGAGAGAATATGGCTATGGAGTTCCTTGATATCAGAACAGTGATATTGAGCCAGTTGCTGATCCAGCTGGTCTGCGCGCTGGTGTTGTTTTTGCTGTGGCGGGACAACCGGGCCCGTTACGACGGTCTCGGCCTATGGGTCTTGAACGCCGTACTGCAGCTTGCGGGTCTCACGCTGGTGATGCTTCGCGGGCATGTGCCCGACCTGCTGTCCATGGTCGGCGGGAATACGCTGGCTTTGGGCTCCATCACATTGCTTTATTCAGGGCTTTCCCGCTTCGCGGGATTGCCGGCGCTGAACAGGCTTAATCTGTACGCGCTGGCCGTTTTCGCGCTGATCCATTCCTACTTCTCAGTGGTGGATGTCTCTTTTCAGGCGAGGAACCTGAACTTTAACGCGTTCCTCATCTTCTACAGCCTCCGCATCGTGGTCCTGCTCCGGGGATATCCGGAAGAACTCAGAAGGCACGCTACCGCGGTATCTCACCCTTTAATGGCGTTTGCCGGGGTCAGCCTGGCCCGTATCGCTTTGGTGCTTTCCGGAGAGCACGGGCATGATTTTATGCGGAACTGCCCCGCGGATACGGCGCTTTTCCTTCTCTATTCCGGGCTCGTGATACTCCTTGCTTACGGCCTGTTCATCATGGTGAACCGCCGGCTCCTGGCCGAGACCCGGGAGGATTATGAGGGCAGGATAGAGGCTGAGAGGGTCCTGACCGGCGCCCTGCGCGTGGCCAGGCTCGGTACCTGGCGCTGGGATGTAAAGTCGAACCGGCTCAACTGGTCGGACGGGATGTATTCCATCTTCGGCATAGACAAAAGCAGTTTTACAGGGGACCTGGGCGATGTTGTGGCGCGGGCCATACATCCGGACGACAGGACGGCAGTGGAAGCTTCCAACATCAGGGTCATAAAGGATGGCGCCCCGGCCGGGTTGGCCTACCGGGTGATCTGGCCTGACGGCAGTATGCACTGGGTTTACGCGGAGGCTTCCGAGCTGCTAAAGGACGAAGCCGACGCGCCCTCTGTGCTAAAAGGCTATGCCCAGGACATAACTGACAGAAAAATGGCCGAGGCGGAGCTCAGCTCCAGTAAAGAAAGATTCCAGAAAGCGTTTCACGCGGCGCCTTTCCTGATGTCCCTTAGCGAGATAGAAACCGGCCGTTACATCGAGGTCAACGATAAATTCTGCGAGGTGACCGGCTTTTCCAGGGAAGAGCTCTTGGGCAGGACTTCCACCGAGATAGGCTGGATAGGCTGCGAGGCCAGGGCCAGGCTGCTGAGTGAATCCAACGGCAGCAGCATGCGCATACCGGAAATAACGCTGACGGCCAAAGGCGGCCGGCCGGTGGTCTGCTCTTACTCTTGTGAGCGCGTGAGCATGGGCGGAAAGAGCATTCTGCTGGCTATAGCCGAGGATATTACCAACCTTAAAAAAGCTGAGTCGGCCATGCTGGTGGCGCAGAAACTGGAGGCGCTCGGTACGCTGGCTGGCGGTATCGCGCACGATTTCAACAACCTGCTGACCGGGATCACGGGGAACCTCTCCATGATGCGGAGCACGGCCGCTTCCGGCCGGGATATAGGGGAACTGGTGCAGGAGGCGGAAACCGCCTGCTTTACCGCTCGCGGCCTGGCGCGGCAATTACTCACCTTCTCATCCGGAGGGGAGCCGGTAAAAGCGCCGGTGGACATAGCTGCGCTGGTCCGTGAAAGCGTTTCCTTCTCCCTGCGGGGCTCTTCCGTGCGGGCGGAGGTCGGCAGCGGCGAAGGTTTGCGGGTTCTGGGCGACAGGGAGCAGCTTTTTCAGGTACTGCAGAACCTCACCGTTAACGCGGCCCAGGCCATGTCAGGCGCCGGGGCGGTTTCTGTGTCAATACTGGCGGAAGAGGTCTCTGAAGGTGAGGTCCCGGCATTGAGGGCCGGCCGGTACGTGCGTGTGGAAGTGAAGGATTCAGGTTCCGGCATAGCCGCCGAGTCCCTGCCGCGCATCTTCGACCCGTATTTCTCCACCAAAGGGCAGGGGCGCGGGCTGGGCCTGGCGGTCTGCCGCTCGGTGGTCGTAAAGCACGGGGGGGCCATTGCCGTAGTTTCCGAGCCTGGGAAGGGCAGCGCTTTTAGCGTCTATCTGCCCCTGACCGACAGGAGTCCCTCGGATTCCGGCCGTACGGCTCCTGCGCCGCTAAAGGTCGGTTCCGGCCGGGTGCTTATAATGGACGACGAGGAGGTTGTTTACAAAGCCCTGCGCCGCATGCTCGGCGCTCTTGGCTATGAAGCCGAGGTTGTGGGTGACGGACGTAAGGCGCTGGAGGCTTGGGCGGCTGCGCAAAAGTCCGGCCGGCCCTTCCTCGCGGCAATAATGGACTTGACCATACCCGGCGGGATGGGCGGCGCCGAGGCGGTTAAACTGCTCAAAACTTCGGATAGCAAGGCGAAGGTCCTGGTTTCGAGCGGTTATTCCGATGACCCCATCATGGCGGAATACGCGTCTTACGGCTTTGACGGTGTTCTGGCCAAACCCTATCGCGTGGAGGACCTGTCCGCGGCGCTTTCTAAATTGTTAACCTGAGGAGCTATGTCATACTTTCACGCTTTTGCTAAAGAGTTCCTGTCGCTTACCTGGATGGTGCTGCCGTATTTCCTGGGCGGCGCGGCTTTCGGCGCCGCGCTGGACGTTTTCGTTAAGCCGGAATTCGCGCTGAAACATCTGCGCGGCGGCTGGCTGTCCATGGCGAAGGCCGCGGTGCTCGGCATGGTGATGCCCGGCTGCTCCTGCGCCACCATGCCCATGGCTGACGGCCTGCGGCGCAAGGGCGCCGACCTGGGCACCGTCACCAGTTTCCTGCTGGCCTCGCCGCTGGCGAGTCCCCAGACGGCGGTGCTCACCTTTGCCGTGCTGGGCTGGAAGTTCGCCGCGGCGCGCCTGCTGGCGGCTTTCGCCGGCGCCATAGGCATTGGCGCGCTGTTCATCTGGCTGGAAAAGCGGTATGGGGCGGCCCTGGATATACCGGCGCCGGTTGCCGAAAAAAAGTGCTGCTCCGGCTGCGGCTGCGGCGGCGCCGCGGACGAAGAGGCGCCGCAGAAATTCTGGCCTGTCTTTGTGGATATCCTTAAAGACCTCGGCAAATATTTTCTTATCGGCATGGCCATAGCGTCACTGCTCACCGTGCTGCTGCCGCCCGGGTTCATCGTGCGGTATATAGGCTCCTCCGGCCCGTTGGCCTACCTGGCCAGCGCCTTGCTGGGCGTACCGCTCTACGTTTGCGAGGGCGAGGAGATCCCGCTGACCCTTTCTCTTATGAAACTGGGTCTCGGGCCCGGCCCGGCCATGACTTTCCTGCTGGGGTCGGTGGGTACGTGCATCCCCACCATGATAATGTCGCAGAAACTAATAGGCCGGCGCGGGCTGGCGGTCTATGTGGTTTACTGGCTCGTATTCACTCTGGCCGCCGGCCTGCTGTTCTCGCTGTTCGCCTGACGACTTATGACCGATATGAAAGACCTGACCAAAAAAGTTATCGCCTTTCGCGACGCCCGCAACTGGCGGCAGTTCCACAACCCCAAGGACGTCGCCATTTCGCTGGCCCTGGAGGCGGCGGAGCTGCTGGAACATTTTCAGTGGAAGAGTCCCGAAGAAATAGCCCGCCATGTAAAAGCCCGCAAGGCGGACATCTCGGACGAGCTGGCCGACGTTCTTTACTGGGTGCTGCTGCTGGGCCACGACCTTGAGATAGACCTTGGCGCCGCCGTGTCCCGCAAGCTCAAAAAGAACGCGAAGAAGTACCCTGTAAAGAAAGCCCGCAACCGGCACACCAAATACACCAATCTGTAAGTTGCCTCTCAAAAACGAAGGGCGGGCCGCTTTGAGGCGCCCGCCCTTTGTTTTGCGTTTTTTTGCGAATACAACAAATTTGTTGTATTTGCGCCAGAGTCAAAAAGGCATAAGGTAGGTGGGGCAAACGGGGCGGGGTGGTACTATAGAATAGACTCTTTTGACACTACCGATAATAAGTTGTATATTTGCGAATATAGGGGGGGGCCTTTTTTCCTTCAGTTCGTAGCAGTATGAATGACGCAAAATTACTCATTATAGCGGCCTTTGTGCCGTTCTTAAACGCCTGCGGCTCTGGCGGCAGGTACGCTCCTCCGGCCGCGGAATTGCCCGCGGTTCAATCCATATCTTCGAGTTCCGCTGAAGTGAAAGTTCTTGGCCGCTCCGCCGACATGCTTGACTTTGAGTCCTCAGGAGCTGGGGCCTCTGTAAAGCATGAACCGCTGGCGGTCGCTGAAAAGCGCGCCGAAGAGGCCGCCCTGGATAAAGCCGTAAAGGCCGCCGGGGTGTATGTTTATTCCGGCTTCCAGGACGTTGCCGCCCAGTACGGCAATACCGGGTATAGCTTTGTCGGGCGTTACCTTAATGTCTGGGCCGCCAACCTGGTACAGTACGAGAGAACTGCCGCGCCGGCCTGCGCCATGGACGGCGATATTTACCGCTGCCTGGTGAAAATACGCGGCAAGGTGTATTTTCGTGGAGAGGCCGACCCGGTCTTCGAGCTCAAGGCCTCGCTGGACAAGCCGGCCTACTACGCCGGGGACGACGTGAATGTGAAGGTGAGCGTCAGCAAGGATTCTTATATCTCTGTGATTAGCTGCGATGAGGACGGTAACGCCGCCCTGGTCTTCCCTAATAGGTACGCCAAGGATAATTTTTTGAAGGCCGGCAAAGAGCTTAACATTCCCCGCGACCTGCCATTTTACCTCAAGGCCTTCCTGCCCAAAGGCCGCGTTGAAAGCGGAGAGATTTTGCATGTTATAGCTACTAAAAGCCAGCCGCTCTTCGCCGTATCCGCCCTCAAGGAAGAAGGGGAAAGTGGGTTTATCAAATATTCCCTGGGCGGACTCAAGGACTTGTCCGGGCGCCTGGCTAAATTTCAGCGCGCGGACTGGACCAGCCAAGTGCTCCTGTACGGTATACGGACCGGAGACCGCCATGACTGACAGGTCCCGCCTTTGGATTGTTTCAGCGCTAGTTCTCTTTGCCGCAGCTCCTCTGACTGGATGTAAACGCCGTATAAAGCATATTTCTCCGGATATGGTGTTCTCCTGGAAGGATGTCTGCCTTAGGTATTTTGATAAGCCGGTTTTGCGGCTGACCGAGGATTTTGGCGGGCCGGGAACAATTTTGCGAGATAGCCGCACTGAAGCAAACCTTATTCGTTACTCTACGGGGATTCCGGCGCGGGAGTATGATTTTATTGTTCGGTGGGACACTGTCGTCGGTTGTTTTATATACCCGAGAGAAGAGGAGTTTCTGGATGTGAGAAGGCTCCTTCTGAAGGCCCCGATGTTCACTTTTACGTCCGGCAAATATGATGACAGCGTGTACAATTATTTCCTGGCCAAAGACAACTCTGATAATGCCTTCCAGTTTGTTATCTTCGAGAGCAGCGTAACTTTTTATCGCTTCGGAGCTTCACGTGACAGGTATCTCTGGTGACTTGTGCCGCCGGTGCTTGCTCCGTACCTTTTGTAAAAGGGAAGACTAACGGTTAAATGAACGCATTGCGCCTCATCTTCTGTGCTCTCCTAGCTGCCCCGGCGCTTAACGCCGCAGAGCCAACCGCCCTATTCCTGCTGGACGCGCAGCCCAATGTCCGCCAGTACGCCATGGGCGGAGTCCTCTCCTCTCTCAGCTTCACGGATGCCGCCAGCCAGCCCTGGGAGCTCGGCTACGCCGTGTCCCCGGCCATTCATCTTTCCCACTGGCCCGGAGCCGTAAAGGAGAGCCAGTACAACTTCGTTTCCGCTGTAGTGCCCAGCCGCGGCCTTGGCGGTTTCAGTGTTTCCTATCTCAACTATGGTACCGGTTCCGAAACCGTGGAGGAACTGGACGGCACTACCCGCAGCATACAACTTGAAAGCAATAAGTTGCTGTCGCTCGGCTGGGGCCGCGCTATCGGCGAAAAATTTTATGCCGGCGGCGCCCTCAAATACCTCTCAAGCACGCTTGCCGACACCTATAGCGACAACGCCGCCCTTGGAGACCTGGGTTTGGTTTACCGTTCCTTGGACGACAAATACACCTTCGGCGGCGCAGTGGTGAATTTCGGCGGGAAACTGAAGTACTATGAAACACAGGAGCCGGTGCCCACCCAGGTAAAACTGGGGTATGCCCGCAAACTGCGACCCGCGCCCGGGCAGAAAGTTGTGCTGGGCCTGGGATATTCCACCTCTGCGGCTGAAAAAAATTATTCCGCCGGGGCCGAGTGGTTTCCCAATATCCCGTTTGTTTCGGTTCGTGCCGGCTTGAACAAGAACGACGAAGGCGCTACTTTTGCCGGCGGCCTGGGGCTTAACTGGGGCAATTTCGCCCTGGATTTTGGCTACGATCTTTCCTCGCAGAAAGTGGAGGAAGAGCAGTCGCCTCTCCGCTTCGCCCTCAATTGGACGTTTGGTCCCAGTGGCCAATATGCCGCCGCGGAAAAATACCTAGCTCGCGGCATGAAGAAGAAGGCGATGGCGCTTTGGGGCGACGTGCGCCCCTCCGAACCCCAGTACGCCCAGGCGCGCGAGGCCATTAGGCAGTATGCGAATCCTCCGGAACTTTATGCCGAGGCCCGCTTTGTGGACGCCAACGGCGATGGCACGCTTTCTCCAGGTGAGACAGGGGAGATAGTTGTAACGGTGGGCAATCGCGGGCGCGGCTACGCGGCTTCGCCAAAGTGCGCGGTGTTGTTGCCCGGAGCAGTCCCGGCCAGGTTTGAGAAGCCGCTCTTTGTGGCCGCGCCCAAAAAGAGCGTTCCGCCACCTGCCGAAATGGCTCAAGCGGACCCCTCCCGGTATAAATCCCTGGAAGACCTGGCGCCCCAGAATCCCGGTGCGTCTCCGGGCGCCTCAATGAAACTTTTCGAAGGGAACCTCCCGGATCTCCCCGAGGCGGAAGCGCCACCAGCCGGAACTGACCAGGCCGCGGCGGCAGCCGCCCCCGCACCTGCCGAGGGCTTTAAAGTCCTGCCCGCCGCCGAAGGCTCCGGCGTCCCCGGCCTACAGGTGGGCGCTTACGAGGGACAGCTCTCCGGCCTTGAACCCGGGCAGACAGCTGTGGTTAAGGTGCCGGTAACGGCCTCGGCCGAGTCGGAACGCTCCAGCCCGGAATTCACAATACAGGTGGAAGACGCACTGGGCTTTGCCGCTGAACCCGTGCTTTTCTCGGTCACTCTTAAGGGCTTTACGCCACCGCAGCTGGCTCTGGCCCGGTATACTTTTAAAGAGGACGGCACCGGCAATTCCGAGGGCAATGGCAACGGTATTATAGAGCGCGGCGAGCGGGTGGAACTCACCGGCTACGTTGTGAACGCCGGCCTTACCGAAGCCAGGCGGGCGAGCTGGGCCGCTGAAGGCGGGCAGGGAATAAAGATAAGTCTCCCCTCTGAACGAGACCTTGGCGTTCTGCGCCCGGGGCAGTTCCGCAAGGTGGTGTTCAACTTTGGTTTACCCGCTGATTATTCCGGAGAGAACCAGTTGCCGGTTGTGCTCAATATTGCCGAGGAGCGGGTGCGCTTTGGCCGGCAACAGCAGCTTAAACTGGCGTTGGGCAGTTTTTATCGCGACCCCATAGAGCCCGTCTTCCCCGATCTGGACACTTCGGCGGCGCTGGCCGCCGTGCCGGCGCTGCCGGGGCCTGTTTCCGACGCGCAGGCGCAGACCGTAATAAACCAAATCGCGGACACTCCGCCCGAGCTTGAATTCGAAAAGCAGGTCCTTAAAGACGGGGACTTGAACGGCAACGGCGTATATGAACCCGGGGAAACGGTCAGAATAAAGGTGGCAATCCGCAATACCGGCGGCCAGGCCGCTAAGAACGTGCGCGTGGCAATTTCCGGAGACGAAACCGCCGCCGCCCTGCTGGGTGGCCACAGCGCCGGGGATATCCCGCCCGGCGGCAGCCGCGCCGTGCTGTTGCAGGCGCAGGTGCCTAACAGCGTGCCGCGCAAGGAGAGTTCGTTCTCCATAAAGGTTACCGAGGCCCGCGGCTTCAGCGCCTCAACCTTGGAAGAAACCCGCCTGGCCTTCCAGCCTAAAGAAACAAAAATCATAAAGCAGTTGGCCGGCTTACTGCCAGTGCCCCGGGAGAATTCCGGCAAAAGGCCAAATGCCGCCGCCGTGGTGGTGGGCATAGGCGGCTACAAGAACTTCTCCGCGCTGAATTACGCCGCCGCCGACGCCCGCCTGGCCGCGCAGTACCTGGGCGGCGTTATGGGCGTGCCGGAGGAGAATATAAAACTGGCGGTGGACGGCGACGCTACCAAGACCACCATCGTGGATAAATGGGCCGACTGGCTGGCCTCCAAGCCGGGCCTGGATACTATAATCTTTTACTTCGCGGGCCACGGCCTGCCGGACCCGGCCAATCCCAAAGAGGGGGATACCTTCCTGGTGCCAGCCGACGGCGATCCGGAGGCCCGGGGCACCCTTATAAACCTGCGCGACCTTATAGCCAGGCTGGAAGGCTCTACCGCCAAAAACGTGCTGGTGCTGCTGGACGCCTGCTACTCCGGGCTCAAAGGCTCGCGCGGCCTCATGGCCGGCCCCCTGTTCAGGCAGCAGAAAGCGGTGGTGCTGTCCGGCGCCAATAACGGCCAGGCCAGCTTCGAGTTCGAAAAGGCCGGCCATGGCTACTTCACCTATTACATGCTGCTGGGCCTTAAAGGCGTGGCCGACGCCGCGCCCTACGGCAACTCCGACGGGGCCGTAACCGACTCCGAACTCTGCGCCTACGTTAAGGCCACCATGTCCGAAGCCACCTCCGGCCGCCAGACCCCCGTCTGCTCCAACGAAGGCAAACTCGAGATGGGGAGATATAAATAGAGTGGGTATTAGACTTTTTAGACTCCATGCGGCATATGGAAAGCATTGCCTAAAAACATATGGGCTAGTAGACATCATTGTCTCACAGTATTGTGAGATATGTAATGGATACTGATTGCTTCTGTTTGGTAAAACCAGAGTGTTTTTGTCCTTGGTGCCTTTAACTGGAATGCCGTGGTCTGGGAGGGAATGATGGCGGGATATAAAGAGTACTTGGCCGAAGAACAAAAGCTTCGAGATAAGCTGTTCGAAGTGCAGAAGTTGCAGTTCGAGGAGGTTAAAAGATTTATAAAGGTAAAAGGGCGAGAGAATTTTACTCTCGAAGTCTGGGAGGCCATTTATCGGAAGCACTCTAAAAGGTTTCATGAAATCGATGCGGAGTTCAGGGATCTTCATAAACAACTTAAAAAAACTGATTTGTCATTGTGAGGGACTAACCCTGTGAAAAAGTTTGGGATTGATGTGCCTGGGAAAATCGAGAAAACCGAGCGGGGCTACATGTGGTGGCCGTTTTATCCGGATGGTGATGTGGATATTTTTATAGAAGTCGAACGAAAAAATAAAAAATATTCAGCTAAGCCTGATAAGGCGGTAAAAACTGATGTCATTGCCACACCTCGCTATATTTATCCTCAAGGGTGCGATACAGAGGAGGAGGCCGTGAGGGCGGTAGTCTCTGACTACAAAATAAATGCTGACGCGTTTAGGGATAGGCGAAAGGTTGAAATTGTTGACTGGCCATAAAATCGTAGGAGGATTAAAGGGATATGGGTTTTAGTGTGGGGGAAGGTTGACTTTTTGGGGGTGCTTGCAGATATTTTTGCAATCTATTTTAAGTGACGTTGCATCATAAGCTCTTAAACAATATGAAATGTTTCTATCTGTTTTTAGTAATGTCTCTTTCTGCTCTGGATTCGCAAGCTGCGAATTGGGCCTCGGTTTCCGCTGGATATGAGCATAGCCTGGCATTAAAAAGTGATGGTGCCTTGTGGGCTTGGGGATATAGCCAGGATGGGCAGTTGGGACAGGGGAATATTTCTAATAGTAGTTATCCGGTCCAGGTTGGGGTGGGTGTTTCATGGTCATCGATTTCTGCGGGAGGATATCATTCCAGCGCTATCAAGTCTGATGGCACCTTATGGGTTTGGGGTAATAATAGCCAATACGAGTTGGGACTTGGCGACTTAACTGATCGCGATACTCCAGTGCAACTTGGTGCGGCGACAAATTGGGGGTCGGTTTCCTCTGGGTGGTATAGGACCATGGCGGTTAAAATCGACGGGACTCTCTGGGGGTGGGGGAGTAACAACGCTTACCAACTGGGGCTAGGTGATACTGCCACCAGAACAACTCCAACGCAGATAGGTGTGGAAAGTAACTGGCAGCAAGTGTCTTCTGTATATAGTCATAGTTGCGCAGTTAAAACTGATGGGACTTTGTGGACATGGGGGACTTCGTCCTATGGGGCTTTAGGTTTAGGGGCAGCCGGGATGCGGGTATCTCCTGCGCAGGTTGGTTCGGATACAAATTGGCTGTACGTCTCGTGCGGAGATAGTCATTCAATGGCGATCAAATCAAATGGGACACTATGGGCTTGGGGCGCAAACGGATTTGGCCAACTCGGGCTTGGAGACAATGCCGATAGAAATGTCCCGGTGCAAGTGGGTGTTGCAACAGATTGGGCCTCTATTGATGCTGCCCAATACTACTCCGTTGCCGTAAAAAACGATGGGAGTCTTTGGGCGTGGGGACGAAACCAATCCAGGGAGCTCGGATTGGGAGATACGGTAAATAGAAATTCACCGACAAGAGTGGGGAGTGACACAAACTGGAGCAAAATTTCAGCATTCGGTAGTTTCACGTTGTCTCTCAAGACGAATTCCTCAGCTTGGGGGTGGGGCCGTAATTATTATGGGCAACTCGGTGTTTGTAGTGCAGAACTTACGCTTCCTTATGCTGTGGTGAGCCCAGTCTTGATGGTATGTGCGCCGGTGCTGGCCTGGACGGGTGAGGCCAACTATACCGCGGACGGGCTCAACCCGGATTCCGGCGACAGGAACGCCAACTATGTCTTCCGGGTGAAATATTCCGACGCGGACAACCAGGCGCCGGCGGCCGGCTATCCCAAAGTCTATATTAAACAGGGCGGCAGCGATATTTCAGGCAGTCCCTTCGCCATGAGCTATGTCTCCGGGGCTAACAATACTGGGGCCATCTATACATATTCCCGCACCCTCACTCCGGGGACCTATGTTTACTCCTTCGCGGCGCAGGATTCCGACCTGGTGGACGCCACCGGCGCTCCCTCGGAGGAGGCCGCCGGGCCGGTGGTGAACAATCATCTGCCCGTTCTGGCCTGGACGGCGGAGGCCGACTATGCTGCGGACGGCGTTTCCCCACGCTCCGGCAATTCGAGCGACAGCTTCGTTTTCCGCGTGAAGTACTCCGACGCCGATAACGACGCGCCCGGCACCGGTTATCCCCGGGTGCGCGTGAAGCGATCCGGCTCCGAGATCTCCGGCAGCCCTTTCGCGCTGGGCTATGTATCCGGCGCCAATAATACCGGCGCGGTCTATTCGCTCTCCAAAACCCTGGCGGCCGGGGAGTACTCCTACCTGTTCGAGGCGGCGGACCTTTACTCCGGGGAGGCCTCGGGTGGTCCTCTCTCCGAAAAAACCGGCCCGCTGGTGATAGGGACCAGCGCCGCCCCGCCAGCGTCGGAAGTTAAAGTCTATCACGGGGTCTTCAAGCCGGGCGAGAACGAAAAGACCAGCGTGGCCTTTAACCTGCCCGCGGCCGCGGTGGTTACGGTTAAGGTTTACGACAGCTCCGGCCGCAAGGTGCGCGACCTTTACAGCGGCTCTTCCGCTTCCGGACTTAACACCATGCAGTGGGACGGCCGCAACGACGGCGGCCAGCGCGTATCCAGCGGCGTCTACACCATAAAAGTAGAAGGCGGCAGCATAAACCAGACCCGCCGCGTAGTGGTGGTGAGGTGATCATTCAGTGGAGGGGAATATGAAACGTCTGGCCTTTTGTGCCGCGGCAGCGACTTTTGTGCTTACCTTGGGCGGATGCGCTGACAATTTTAAAAAGGCTGAGCGACAGGAAAAGCAGGGCAAGAGGCGGGCTGCGATTTACTTTTATAATCTTTACGTGGCAAAAAATCCTTCAGGGAAAAAAGTTGCGGAGGCGCATTACAGAATTGGTTTGCTGGAGGATGGGAAAAGAGCTCTTGCGGATTTAGATAAGTCACTGGCGGCCGGGTATTCTCCCGAAAAAGTCAATAAGCGCCGTATTGAGGTCGGCATTGAGGTCGCGGAGTCGAATTTGGACGCCGGGAGGGAGATCCTTCTTCCGTTGGCGTCAGAAAATAATGATATTGGGAAATCAGCCAAAACCGCCGTGGCCGATATCGACGCCAAGATCGGAAGATCTATGGCGCTCATTGAAGAAGCGTTCGCGGCGCTGGAAAAACGGGACGTGGCCGCCGCAAAGGCGAAACTGACGGTGGCAAAGAGCTCCGCTCCCGGATCGGCGGAGGTGTCCGCTCGGTATGATCATGTGTCCGCTCGGTATAATCAGGTGACGGCGGAAGTCAGTGCGCAAGAGGAGAAGGACCGGGAAAAGAGAAAAATTTCGGAGTACAAGGATTTGCGTGAAGCGGTCCGGTATTGGTTCGATCTCCGGGAATCTAACTCAGGGGATTACGCTGTTTGGAAACAGATCGTTTCCGCTCTGGAAAAAACCACTTATGGCAACAATGAATTCGAACTCCGACGGGACGCGAAGAACGTGGAGGCCAGATTTCAGCAGGTAACCACTTCGATATATGGCATAAAATTCTTGATGAGACTTCCGGCTTATAATTTCGAGGCGAAAGCCTATGATCTCTCCGGAGAACCAAAGTTAAATGAAGTGCGGGGCATTTTTAAAAATGGCCGAATTCAGTTCCCCCTGGTGCGGGTGGGTGAGAGACAAGGGGAACAAATTCAAGCGCTTAATAAAGGCTCTTATTATCAGGAGATCCTCTTTCGCCCGGTACGGATGCAGACGCGGGAGGAGGCGTTAAATGAAATGCTTAACAGTTTCCGTGAAATATCAATAATGACAGGTGGCGGGGGGCGTATCACGCAAGAGGCGGAGAGAGAGGCGAGGGTTCTGACGCAAAACCCTCATACCGCGATTTATTCGGTTGTCGCCTCTAAAATAGTTCTTAAGGGATTCGGGGAAGTATATAGCCAATAGTGGGAATATGGGCTTAAAGGCGTTGTTGCTTGTGTGTTGCGGAATTAAAGGGATATGTAACCATGAAAAAACTTTTCGCGTTTGCCCTGGTGCTCGCTCTGGCCGGCTGTGCCGGCGGGATGCCCAAGGGCGCGCCGCAGTGGGCTCTGAAAGGGGCGGGCGCTTTTGGTGATGCCGGCGGCCGCGTGTTTTACGGCGTAGGGATAGCTCCCCCCAATATCACTGACGACTCCCTGCGCCGCGAGGCCGCCGACAACCGCGCACGGGCCGACATTCAGCGCGTCTTCAGCTCTACCGTTGAAGGCGCCATGACCACTTATACCACCAACGACGCCGAGCGCGTGGAGCGTGTGGTGAAAACCTTCCAGAGCGGAAAGATCTCCTGGGTGCAGATAGTGGACCGCTATATCGCCCCCGATGGCTCAGTTTATTCCCTTGCCAAACTCGATATCGACAAGATTTAGAGCGGCTGACCGCTCCGGAAACAGCGTCGGGGCGGTCGGCGCTTTGAATATGAGAACCAAAACATCGGTTAGTTCGCTTTTTGCGCTGGCGGCGCTTTTCTTTGTGGCCGGGTGCGGCGGCTCGCGCCAGGCGATTTTAAGAACGGCGGATGCCGTGGCCGAAGAAGCCGTGAAAGAGGACTACGACATTACCGCTATGGCCAAACTGGCCGCCGGTTTTAATCCCAAAGATTTTTCCGGTAAAAGAATCAGACGTTATTCCGACTCCGAGTTGGACCGGCTCGGCGCCGTTCTGGGCACAGTCACATTCTACTTTCCAGAAAACTACGAGCAGGTGGAGATGCTGGAAAGCGTCTTTGTGGAAATGTCGGAGAGGAATATTCTGGATGAGCCAGGCATCAGGGGCATGTACAGGACCTATCTCGGCGCGCGGTTGTTCTCTAAAGCCGCGGAGTTGCGCCAGAGGTTCCCAGGGATAAAGTTCTATTCTATGCCGGAGAAGATAGTTTCCGAACTTCCACCCGGAGTTAAGGCCTGGCGCGTCTATGCCGTTCCTGACGACGGCAGGACCATAGAGGCTAAAGCTTCAAAACTTGGAGAGGGGCGCAAGATAGTAATGCTGATGCTGCCGGGCTGCGGCGTGTCAGAAAAGGCCATGCGTGAGCTTTTGGACGACCCTGCGTTCGGGCCTGCTTTCCAGGGGCATGGCGTAGTTTTAACCAGCCGCATAAACGCCGAGAGCGTGGCCTTGTGGAAGAGTCACTTTGCTTTCCCCGAGGTTTACCTGGCCTATAAATCCAGCGACTTTCCCGGTTTTGACTTCGATTCGTCCCCTAATTTCTACTTCCTGCGGGATGGGGCGATTAAATATAACTTTACTGGTTGGAGTAACAACGGAAATCCGGACTTCGGCAGGACAGAAATGACTAAGGGCCTTGCCGCTATTTCCGTGTCCAGCGAGCCGGCGGTTTCCGGTGGCGGCAACTGACTGAGTGCGGGCGCAAAAAAGCCCCGGGGACCTCCCCGGGGCTTTTATCTATCGAGGCTTCGCCTCGATAGGCCTATTTCTCCTGCATGAACGGGTAGCGGTAGTCGTGCGGGGGGGTGAAGTTCTCCTTCACCGCGCGCGGCGAGGTCCAGCGCATCATGTTGATGATGGAGCCGGCCTTGTCGTTGGTGCCGCTGGCCCTCGCGCCGCCGAAAGGCTGCTGGCCTACCACGGCGCCGGTGGGCTTGTCGTTGATGTAGAAGTTGCCGGCGGCGTCGCGCAAGGCGTCC
>Ga0074197_1000389_pt1 | contig 57693 bp, 49 predicted proteins | sample EPASupsiteSAE305_FD_64526 | JGI IMG/M metagenome (GOLD analysis project Ga0074197, IMG submission 64526) | Bioremediated contaminated groundwater microbial communities from EPA Superfund site, New Mexico - SAE3-05 reassembly with SPADES | ecosystem: Environmental > Aquatic > Deep subsurface >...
TTACTTTCGCGCCCTTCGAGAGCCGGCAACGCATCGTTTTGCTTGAGGAGGTGCATACCATGCGGCGGGAGGCGGGCAACAGCCTGCTCAAGGTGCTGGAAGAGCCGCCCGCCGATAATCTGCTCCTCCTGGCAGGCAATGCCGCTGGGTCGCTGTTGGACACCATCGTCTCCCGCTGTCAGGTCATTCCTTTCGCGCCCCTGCCCTTGGACTTGGCAGCCGAGATCATTCGCCGTCACCGTCCGGAACTCGATGAGGCCGGCAGCGCCGCACTGGCAGCCCTGGCCGATGGATGTCCCGGTCAAGCCCTGGCCGTTGAGACCGACGGCATTCTCGCGCTGTATCGCCGCATTGTGGAAAGAGTGCTGGAACCGGGGAAAAAACCTGAACGGGTGGAGCGAGCCCTGATCCTGGCTGGCGAACTGGCCGAAGCCAAGGAAGGGATGGAATCGCTGCTGGCCCTGCTGCGGATTTTTCTGAAAAACGCCATGGCCGCCCGATGCGGGACTGCTGAACTCGTATGGCCGCCCGAGGTGGAGGGCGCAAGAGAACGCTGGAATTTGCCCCAGCTATCTGCTAAGATGGCTGCCATTGATCTGGCGGAACAAGCATTGGCCAGAAACTGTAACCGTGGTCTGACCAGCGAAGTGCTTCTCCTGGATTTTTTTGACTGCAGTACCCCCCTTGGCCTGAATCAACCATGACAGACAAACAGAGCGAACCGCAACCGGCCGAGCCATCCCTGATTAGGGAAAACAGCGGCGAGGAAGCGGTGCTTCATTATTATAAAATTCGTTTTCGCGACCAGGGGCAAGAGGTGACCGCCAATACCCATCTTGCCGACTTGGCCCGGGGAGACCAGGTGATGGTCCGGGCCGAACAGGGGCCGGAACCGGCAACCGTGGTCAACCGCGCCCCGGGAGCGGTGGATGGAGCCATTGACCGGCCGGCCGGCTTCCGCATCCAGCGCCGGGCCAGCAACGAGGAAAAAGAAAAATATTCCCTGCTACCGCAGCTGGAGCTGGAGGCTTTCCACCACTGCCAGCGCCAGATCGAAAATCTCCGCCTGCCGATGCATCTGGTCCGGGTGGAACGATTTTTCACTGGCTCCAAAATCATTTTCTATTTTACCGCCGAAAGCCGGGTCGATTTTCGTGAGTTGGTTAAAGTGCTGGTCCAGGAATTCCGCACTCGCGTAGAGATGCGGCAGATCGGCGTCCGCCACGAAACTCAGATGATAGGCGGGCTCGGGCCCTGCGGTCGCGAATTGTGCTGCACCTCCTTCCTCAATAAATTCGATTCGGTCTCGATCAAGATGGCCAAAGCCCAGGATCTGCCGCTCAATCCGGCCAAGATCTCGGGCTTGTGCAACCGTCTGCTCTGCTGTCTGACCTACGAATATGAAAACTACAAGACCATGAAGAAGGGGATGCCGCGAGTCGGGCGGCAGATTCAGTTCGAGGGTAAGACCTATCAGGTCACCCGGCTGATTCCCCTGCTTGGCGAGGTGGCGGCGGTTTCCTCCGACGGGGAGGAGCGGATGTTCACCGAGGAGGAATGGCGGGCAGCGGATCCGATCCCGAAAAGCACCGGCCGCAAGGGGCCGAACAGAAAAAGCCGGCAGTCCACCATCGATATTTGGGGCATGCAGGACGGGCCGGAAGACGACTGACCGCTCTCCGGTCGTTCCATGGTGCACCTGAACTCGGCCGTGGATGGAAACGGCTACTCTTTTATTTCTCAAACCCAACGCGTATCCAGCATGCCAACCTACGTCACCACCCCGATCTATTATGTCAATGCCATGCCTCACCTGGGGCATGCCTACACCACGATTGTCGCCGACGCCTACAGCCGGTTCCGCCGCCTCTGCGGCGACGATGTCCGCTTCCAGACCGGGACCGACGAGCATGGCGAAAAAATTGCCGAAGCCGCCGCCAAGGCCGGGGAAACGCCCCGGGCCTATGTTGACCGGATCGCCGCCACTTTCAGGGAGACTTGGCCGCTGCTCGCCGTCCAGCCCGATTATATCATCCGTACCACCGATGCCGACCACATCAGGACCGTGCAGGATATCCTCCAGCAGGTGCACGATCAGGGCGATATTTATTTCAGCGAGTATTCGGGGTTATACTGCAAGGGCTGCGAACGTTTTCTCACCGAGAAGGAGCTGGTGGACGGCAAATGCCCCGATCATCTGGTGGAGCCGAAAGCCATCACCGAACAGAATTATTTTTTCCGCATGTCCAAGTATCAGGACTGGCTGATCGACCACATCAAGAGCAACCCGGATTTCATCACCCCGGAGCGCTACCGCAACGAGGTGCTGTCCTTTCTCAGCGAACCGCTTGAGGATCTGTGCATCTCCCGGCCAACCTCGCGCCTCACCTGGGGCATTCCGCTGCCCTTTGACGACAAGTTCGTCACCTATGTCTGGTTTGATGCCCTGATCAACTACCTCACCGGCATCGGCTATCCCGACGATCCGGATTTCACCAGATATTGGGCCACGGCCGAGCACGTCATCGCCAAGGACATCCTCAAGCCCCATGCCATCTATTGGCCGACCATGCTCCGGGCCATGGAGCTGGCGCCCTATGAGCGGCTCCATGTCCACGGCTACTGGAACGTGGACGCCACCAAGATGTCCAAGTCAATCGGCAATGTCGTCCGGCCGAAGGAACTGGTTGAGGCCTATGGGGTGGACACGGTTCGCTATTTTGTGCTCCGGGAGATGAGTTTCGGCCTGGATTCCTCCTTTTCCAGCGACGCCATCCTTGCCCGCTACAACTCTGACTTGGCCAATGATCTCGGTAACCTCTTTTCCCGCTCCCTGACCATGATCGACAAGTACGCAGCGGGACGGGTGCCCGAGCGCGAACCGGGGAGTGCGTGCACCCCGGACGACCGTGAGCTGATGAGCGCAGTCTCGGCTATGGTGATCCAGTACCGGGAAAGCATGGATGATTTCAAGTTTCACACTGCACTGCGGACCATTTGGGAAGTAATCGGTCTGCTCAACCGCTATATTGTCACCAATGCGCCCTGGGAACTGGCTAAAAATCCGCGTCTGGCGGACCGGCTGCGGACCGTGCTCTATTTTCTGGCCGAGGCGCTGTGGAAGATTGCCGTGGTTCTAGGCCCGATCATGCCGGCGACGGCTGAAAAAATGGCGGCTGCTTTGGGGATGAGTGAGCAGTATGTCGGCGCGGTCATCGACGACGCCCTGAACTGGGGCGAGATTCCGGTGGGCACGGTGATCGACAAGGGCGCCCAGCTGTTTCCCCGGCTGGAGAAAAAGGGAGAGGCTCCCGCTCCCGCACCTGCACCCGGCAAGCAGCAGACGAAAAAAGAGCCGGAACCGGCCTTGAGCGAAGGTTTGATCAGCTTTGACCAGTTCAAGACGGTGGAGTTACGGGTGGCGGAGATCGTCGCCGCCGAAAAGGTGGCCAAATCGGATCGCCTGCTCAAACTGACCGTACAAGCGCCGGAAGAACGGACCATCGTCGCCGGCATTGCCCAGCATTACAGCCCCGAGGCAATTATCGGGCAGCGGGTGCTCATTGTCGCCAACCTGAAACCGGCAAAACTGATGGGTATCCCTTCACAGGGTATGGTGCTGGCGGCCAAGGAGCAACTGGCGGACGGCACGGAGAAACTGGTGCTGACCACGGTAGCAGGCTCTGTGGCCGTCGGCAGCCGGGTGGCGTGATGAGGGCCGGGGGGGAGCCCGCCGGCAGGTTCGATTAACGCCATGCCACCGCGCACGGTAGCAATACAATGGCACACTCTCTTTTCTTTAGCTTGCAGGTATCCTTATGTTCATGCTCGGTAACTTCCTCATGGCGGTCGCCAAACTGATTAATTTTGCCCTTGGCGCCTATATCTGGGTGGTGATCGCCCGAGCCGTCATCACCTGGGTGAACGCGGACCCGTACAACCCCATTGTCCGTTTTCTCCACCAGGTGACCGACCCGCTGTTGGCAAGAATCCGCCGGGTTGTGCCCATCATGGGAGGCCTTGATTTGAGCCCGATGATTCTCATTTTGATTATCATCTTTCTCCAGAGTTTCCTCGTGCCCACCTTGCAACAGCTTGCGGTCAGTTTGCAGTAGTTGGTGCATCCCTTCCCGATTGTGCGCAGATGCCATGACCTCCCCGGCGGAGATTCCCTGCCTGCACACCCTGCCCGACGGTTCCCTGCTGCTCCGTCTCCATGTCCAGCCCCGGGCCGCAGCCAACGGTCTGGCCGGGTTGCAGGGAGACCTGCTCAAGCTCCGTCTGACCACGCCGCCGGTTGACGGCAAGGCCAATAAAGCGGTCATTGCCTATCTGGCCAAACTTTTTCATCTACCCAAATCCGCTTTGGTTATCAAAAGCGGTCTGCAGAGCCGGAGTAAAACCGTGGTGATCGCGGGAGCCGATGAGCAGCAGGTCCGTTCCCTTCTCGCTGCTCTGCTGGCCACCCAGGAAAACTAAAGCGGTGTGCGGCCATGGCGAACGGTGAGAAAAAGCGGTTGTCAGCGCTTCGGATTCTTGCCTTGGTCCTAGTGCTCATCGTGCTCATGTTTGCCGTTATCGGCGCTTTGGTCACCCTGTTTCCGCAAAAGGAAAGTGGGCATGTCCCTGAAACGAGGCAGACCGTTCCCCAGGTGCGCCAGCTTGGAAAGGATAGTCTGCGCAAGGATGGCCGCGGTACTGGTCCCTGACGTTCTCCCGCGTGTGTGGCTTCATCGATTTGGAGGTGCGAGTATGAAAAAAATGGTGCTGGCTAATTGGAAGGCGCAGCTTTCGCCGGAAAGGGCGATGCGGTGGTGTGATGCCTTCGCGGGCGCCTACCAGCCGCGCAACGATCTGGAGGTGATTGTCGCGGTCCCGTTTCTCTACCTGGAGCGGGTTGCCGAGCGGATGAACCAGCTTGCCGGCGTGAGTCTGGCCACCCAAGGCGTTTCTTCCTATCCGCAGGGCAGCTATACCGGATCAATTCCGGCTGCCTGGCTGCGCGGATTGGTGCGATACACTCTAGTCGGTCATCGGGAACGGCGGCGTTATTTTCATGAAACCGTTCAGGATGTGGCTCGACAGGTCTATGAGTCGCTGGCGGAAAACCTGCAACCCATCGTTTGTTTTGACCGGGACCTGTTGACGCCGCAGGCCGCCGCCATGGCTGCTGAGGAATTGGGCCGGCTGATCTGGGCGTATACACCGGATACGCCGGCCACGTTGGAGATGGCGAGGAGCGAGGCGGATATTCTCGCCCTGCTGCCGCAGATAGCCAGGAGAACCGACAGCAGGCCGGTGTTGTATGGGGGTGGGGTGACGGTCGATAACGGGGCGGGGATATGGCGGCTTCCAGGACTCAGCGGCATTATGCTGGGGCAAGGCTGCCTGGATGCCACGGCCTTTGCCACCATGGTCAATCGGTTGTAAAAGGTTGCGCTGGGCCGTCTTGCAGGAAGCCCATTACATCGACAGCAGGCGGCGGATGCGTTCCTCCATGGGTGGGTGGGTCGAAAAAAGACCGGCAATCGACCCTCCCTTGAGCGGGTTGACAATGTACATCTGCGCCGAGGCCGGGTTGACGTCCATTGGCCGCTGGGCGTTGTAGTTGGCGAGCTTGTTGAGGGCGCTGGCCAGAGATTTCGGATGGCCGCAGATTGCCGCGCCGGTTGCATCGGCCATGTATTCGCGGCCCCGGGAAATGGCCATTTGAATAAGGGAAGCGGCAAGCGGCGCGACCAGCATGGTGATGATCATCACTACAGGGTTGCTGCCTCCTTCCTCGTTACTGCGGCCGCCGCCGAACAGCATGCCCCATTGGGCCATGGTGGCCAGGTAGGAGATTGCGCCCGCCATGACCGCGGCAATCGAGCCGATCAGAATGTCCCGGTTTTTAATGTGCGCCAGCTCATGGGCGATTACCCCTTCCAGTTCATGCCGATCCAGCACCTGGAGGATGCCGGTGGTGACCGCCACCGCCGCATGCTCGGGATCGCGCCCGGTGGCAAAAGCGTTGGGCGTCGGGTTGTCCACCACATAGACCTTGGGTTTAGGGAGACCGGCCCGTCCTGCCAGTCCCGCTACCAAAGCATGCAGATCGGGTGCCTCGTCCACCGATACTTCGCGGGCATGGTTCATGGCCAGCGCCATCTTATCCGAATTCCAGTAAGCAAAGAAGTTCAGGCCAAGGGCCATAATCAGGGCGATCATCATGCCCTGCTGTCCACCCATCGCTTGACCGGCAATCATGAACAGGGCGGTGAGCGCCGCCATGAGCATGAACGTTTTCATGGTGTTCATGAAGGGTTCCTCTCGGTTGTTTCTGTTGGGAAAAACGGCGGCACTCAACGGCCTGCCGGTGCATTGAGCTAAACGATAAACCACTGACGGGCCCAGTCAAGACGGGGAGGCCGCAAAAGCGCCTCCCCGTTCAGGGGTGTCGTGAAGAGGGGAGATGAGCGATGGCCGGGGACCGAAAGGTCAGTCCATCAGCTCCAGCATTGCCCGAATCAGGTTGTCGGCCCCTTCGGCGATCTGGTCCACACGGGAATTGAGCATGTAACAGGGAGTGCTGACGATCTTTCGCTCCCGATCGATGGCGATCTCACCCGGCATGGTCGGCTGATGCCGCGCTCCCATCGCGGCAAGATTGTCGGCGGTGCCCTGATCCTGACCAATGGTCAGGGTGACGTTGCCCAGCACCTTGGCCAGGATGACCGGGGCGATACACAGGGCGCCGATCGGTTTGCCGGCGGCGTGGACAGCTTTGATGGCCGCGACGACATCGCTATTCACCGTGCACTTGGCGCCGTCAAAGGCGTAACTGCTCAAATTCTTGGCCGCGCCGAAGCCGCCGGGAATGACCAGGCCGTCGGCCGAGTCGGGAGCGAAGGTGGCGAGCGAGGCAATTTTCCCCCGGGCTATCCTGGCCGATTCGATCAGCACATTGCGCTTTTCGTTCATTTCCTGGCCGGTAAGATGGTTAAGTACATGATGTTGCTTGATGTCGGGCGCATAGCACTGAAAGTCTGCCCCGTTTTTATGAATGGCCCAGAGGGTGAGGGTCGCCTCATGGATTTCGGCGCCATCCTGATGACCACAACCGGAAAGGATCACGGCAAAATTTTTTTTTCGCATAACAGTCTCCATTCGAGCGGGTTGAAAACAGGTTTGGCCTGCCTGCGGGCAAACAGACCGAATATGTTCTATTCTAGCGAGTAAATAGCCGGAAGGTTACGATATTTTTCCGCGCAGTCCAGGCCGTAGCCGACGAGAAACCCCCGGTCGAGCGCAAAACCAATGTAGTCGACCTCAACCGGAACGATCCTCCGTTCCTTTTTGTCGATAAGTGAGCAGATGCGCACCGAACGGGCCGGACTGTGCCGGAAATGATCTTGCAGCCAGGCCATGGTGGTACCTGTGTCGACAATGTCTTCCACCAGGAGCACGTCCTTGCCAGCTAGATCGATGCCTGGTTCCTTGAGCAGACGGATGTTGCCTGAAGAAATGGTTGATGTACCGTAACTGGCCACCCGGATGAAATCGATTTCCAGATCAAGATCAATAGCCCGGCAGAGATCGGCGGCAAAAATAAAGGCACCGTTCAGCACACCCAGGAGCACCAGGGCATTGCCCTGGTAGTCCCGGGTGATTTGCCGGCCCAGTTCCTGTACTCTGCCCTGGATTATCCCGGTACTGAGGATAACATTCCGCAACGGGTTTTCGGAAGTGTCCATGTGCGTCCAGTGTGTTGCTTTCCTATTGCTCACGCCGCCATTTCTCGAGGGTGGCGGCGGCCTCGTCCTTTTCCTCGAAAGGCTTGTTTTGTGACAACGCCTTTTCAAGTTCTTTGATTGCCTCCTGCTTCTTGCCTTCGCCGTAAAGGGCCAGGGCGAGATGATAGCGGAGAATGGGCATCTCTTCCTGTTTGAGCACCGCCTGGGTAAATTCATTGCGGGCCAGACTGAATGAACCTCGTTTGTAATGGACCCATCCCAGGGTGTCGATGATGTGCGCGTCGTCGGGTTGCTGCTGCTTGGCGGTCATGGCCAGGCGCAGGGCTTCTCCCAGATCCGGATCCTTGCTCTCGGCGATCATCCAGGCCAGATTGTTGGCCGCCGGGGCGAAATCGGGTTTAATCGTCAGGATTTTGGTATAGGCCTCCTTCGCCAGATCAGTTTTGCCGGTCTGTTCATAAATGCTGCCCAGGCCCATGTAGGCGCCGATGGCCTTGGGCTGTTTGACCAGGAGATCCTTATATTCGGCAATAGCCTGGTCGGTCTTCCCCTGTTTAGTCAGAATCAGGGCGCTCATGGCATAGGGTTGCGGATTCTCCGGATCAAGATCCTGCACCTTTTGATAGATTTCAAGAGCTTTGTCTGGTTGATTGATGCTCAGATGCAGGTTCGCCAGCAGAATCTGGAGGCCGCCGCTTTTCGGGGCCTTGCCGATTTGGGCCTGGGTCATCTTGATCAGTTCTTCCGGTTTTGCTCCTCCTTTTTGCGCGAGCTGGAGGAGGAAGGTGAAGGCTTTGGCATTGTCGGGTTGCTGGGTGAGCAATTTTTCAAAGGTCTGTTTAGCCTTAGCCTCTTGTTTCAGGGCCAAGTAGGTGAGGCCGAGACTGCCAAGCACCTCCACGTTTTCCGGCACCTTGGCATGGAGTTCGGTAAACATTTTTTCGGCGGTTTCATATTCCCTGGAGAAAAGGACCCCCTTGGCCAGGGTAAGGGCCGCCTGGAAATCACGGGGATTGATTTTTAGGGCGGTGGCGGCCTCTTTTTTGGCGGTCTCAAATTCTCCCTCCTGCAGAGAGAGAAGGGCCAGCAAGGAGTGGGCCTTGCTGAAACCGGGGTTGAACTTGATGGCCTCCATTAGGGATTCCTTGGCCAGCTTGAAATCCTTGAGGTTGCTATGGGCCAGCGCCTTGACAAAAAAGAGTTCTCCCCATTTGGGGTAGTCACGGATCAAACTACTCACCATGTCGAGGGCTTCCTGATTTTTTCCTTCCGCTAACAGGAATTTAGCTTTAACCAGGGTGGCGGTGGCGTTCTTATCGTTCTTTTTCGTCACTTTTTCCAGCTCTGCCTTGGCCAAATCGAATTTACCGAAATCAAAGTAGAAGTTAGCGAGTTGGGCTTCGTAATCCTCTGGTTTTTCGGCACTTTGAATGGCTTCCTTATACAGTTGCTCCGCCTGTTCGAATTTACCCTTTTTCGCATAAAAATCAGCGATGGCCGCTTTGAGCTTGCTGTCTTTCGGGTCAACCTTGAGCGCCTGAGTCAGGTGTTGTTCGGCTGCATCCATATTGTTTTCCATCAGATCGATGGAGGCCATCTGTAGATACGGTTGGGGCGAATCGGGAAAGGCTACCGCCATATTTTCCAGGACGCCTTTCGCCTTGCCGGGTTCTTTTCTTTCCATATAGAAACCTGCCAGCGAGGCGTGGTTGGACAATTGTTTTGCATCAAGTTCAAGGGCTTTCAATAAAGCTCTTTCCGCAGCCGGGTATTGTTGCTTTGCGTTCAGCACCCGGGCCTTGATGGAGTACAATCGGTCTTCGTTGGGTGATGCTGCAATCGCCTTATCAATGGCGACAAGTGCAGCGTCATGCTTCCCGTCGATCAGTTCCAGATTAGCCAGCAAGGCCAGCGCATCCTTGTTGCCCACATCTTGTGCGAGCACCTCCTCGATATTCTTGCGCGCGTCGTCTTTTTTCTTGGCCAGAAGGTAGAATTCAGCCGTCTTGATTTTGGCATCAAAATTCTTCGGGTCAAGGGTGGCGGCTCGTTGCAGCTCTTCAAAGGCTTGGCGTGCCTCACCGTTCTTTAAATACAAAAGCCCGAGCTGATATCGCGCTTCCGCATATTTAGGGTCGATTTTTATGGCGTTGCGGAGTTCGATGATGGCTTCTTTCTCTTTGTTATCCTGCTGATAAACCATCGCTTTCTTGAAATGGACATCCTTGTTCTTGCCTTCATCGGAGCAACCGGTAAAGAAGAGAAGGGCTAAGAGTGGTGGGAGCAACAGGGAGAGTGAAAACGGACTTTTTGATTGCATGGTAACTCCATTAAGGAAATAGGAACCTGTACAACACGCTACTTGTAACATCTTTTTTAATATATCAGGTCAAAGGGTTTGAGGAATAAAAAAAGTAACTTTTTGACCGAGAATTACGGGAAAAGGGGCGAGTCGACTTTTTACTTTGAACTATTTATTTTAAGCATGTAGCATGAAAGGACAAACTGTAAACATCTTGAGCTTTTTAGAAGAGGGGATCATGAAAACTTTATTCTTGAAAACAAAGACGGGAATTTGGGTTGCGTTGCTTTTTTTTCTGGCGACAGCCTTGACCTCATGGGCGGCGGAATCAAGCGGAGATGTAGCCATCAAAGACGAGGTTAAACAGCAGTATCGGGATGAGATACTGGGTAAAAAGGCAGGTGTAAAATCAGATAAGGAGTATGTCATCGGGTATCGGGATATACTCTATGTAGAGGTGTACGGAGAGGGATCCATGGCTATAGGGCCTGGCAGTCCTTCCTCGGAGATGGGGGCACAAACATCAGCCGGGAGTCCCGACGCTATTCGTGGCCGTGGTGCTGGCGCGGAAGTCGGGCCTGATGGTCGGGTTTCCCTGCGCCATATCGGCGATGCCTATGTCGTCGGTATGACGCTGACGCAATGTGCCGACTATTTGAAAAAATTATACAGTACTGTTTATGAGAAACCAACCGTCATCACGTCCCTTGTGCAGAGCAACAGCAGGCAATACACCATGATGGGACAGATACGGAATCCCGGACAGTTCCCTCTCGATTACCCGCTCACCGTGGTCAAGGCCATTGCTAAGGCCGGCGGATTCACTGAGTGGGCAAATTCCGAGGTGACTGTCATTCGTCAGGACAATGAATCGGCGCTCGAGAAAGGGCAAGAATCTGGTGGGAAAAAAACGCAGCGATTTGAATTCGATTATGATGACTTCCTGAAAGGTAAAAACGTCGAAAAGAACATTGAAGTCGAACCCGGTGATGTTGTTGTGGTCCATTGACAAAGAGGTGGACAATGCAACAGCTGCAGCGTGCTCTTTGGCTCACATTTTTTTTCTTGTTCTTCTTTTCGTTGAGCGCGTCTTGTTTCGCCCGGCAGACGATTGTTTCAGGGGGAGCGAGGACAGGGTACGATTTTCGCGACCGAACCTATGACCGCAATCAGGTTAATAATAGCGACGACGGTGATGTGCAGAAAATATTCATAGGGCCGACGATCACGATCGTCTCGAAAGGAATCTATGACACCCTGAATTTTAGTTATTCCCCGCAACTCAGCCATGATTTTGATGACGACACCAATGAGGTGGAGCACAATCTCCAACTGAGCAACGAGCGGTTCCTTACCCAAAAATGGTCCCTGACCCTGTCCGATACATTTCTTTTGTCCGACGACCCCGGACTCACCTCAAATTATTCTGGCGCGACAGGCTCAACTGGAACGAATGGGCAAACTCAGAGCAACGGGCAAGGGGCGCTTTCCCGTGATTTGAGCGGCCGCCAGTACTGGACCAATGCCGCCAGTGTCCAGACCTCCTACGCCTTGGCTGAAAACAGTAAAATAGGGGGCGGGTACACCTATACGGTGCTGCGCAATGAAGAAGGGGACGTTCAAACCAACGACGACTACGACGAGTATGACCGGCATACCTTTTTCACCAATTTTTCTTACGGGTTCAATCAGAATTGGCGATCGAATCTGGGGTTGAATTACACGCGAGGCCTCTACGACAGTGCAGGCCAGACGAGCGGACAGGGCACGTCGGCAAATACTCCCGATTTGGACCAATATGGGGTCGACGTCGGTCTCGATTACGTTGACAGCGCCAAAGATTTTTTTCCCCTCAAGTATTCAGCATCGGAAACGCAGTATGATGGTGACACCCGTCGGGACACCCAGGTGCACGAGTGGTCTGCCGGATGGGATCATGCCTTCGATCCTCAGACCCATCTGGCTCTAGGGGGCGGCCCATCGTATGTGAAAACGCAGGGGCTGGATGGTACGTGGGGGTATAACGCCTATCTGACGTTCACCAAACAGTATCAGCACTCTTCCTACTCGCTCCAATTCGATAAACGGTATGAAACCGACAATTTTAGCGGAACAGACGAATCAGGTGTTCGGGACACCTACAACGCCCGGGCCAATGCCGCCTACCAGCTCACCCAGGCATTGGGTTTGGACGTTTACGGCCGGTACAGCTGGCAATCGCAGATCGATCCGCAGGGAGACTATCTGAGCGCCTCCAGCGGGTCATTTTCCGGAAGCACCGGCGACGTGACCTATGATAAAAATGTCTATGAGGTCGGGGCAGGGTTGCGATATACTTTTGCTCAATGGTATTCAGCCGGCATTAAATATGCGTACTATGTTTCCGACGGCGAACTGGACAGTGACCAGTATACCGATCACCTGGTGCTCTTCACCTTGAGCGCAACAAAGGAGTTCTGGCGCTGGTGATTGGGAGCATGCAAGTTTAGGTGAAAGAGGAGTTGGTACGACCATGAGAAGAATATTGGTGACCGGAGCGGCTGGTTTTATCGGTTCGTTTCTGTGTCGGAAATTGCTCGAACAGGGCTGGGACGTCGTCGGCATCGACAATCTCAATGACTATTACGATCCCGCCCTGAAAAAGGCGCGGCTGCAGTGGCTTGATCTACCCGCGTTCGTCTTCCAGGAACTCGATCTTGCTGACCGTGCGGGCATGGAACGGTTATTTGCCAGTCACCGGTTCGATGCGGTGGTCAATCTGGCTGCTCAGGCCGGAGTCCGCTACTCCCTAACCAATCCTCACGCCTATGCCGATTCCAACCTCCTCGGGTTTGTCAACATTCTCGAGGGATGCCGCCACAGCGGGGTTGGTCACCTGGTTTTCGCCTCATCGAGTTCCGTCTATGGCGGCAATACCCGGATGCCGTTTTCGGTCCACGACAATGTGGACCACCCGGTCTCACTGTATGCGGCCACCAAGAAAGCCAATGAGATGATGGCCCATGCCTACAGCCATCTGTATGGACTGAGCACGACCGGCCTCCGCTTCTTTACGGTGTATGGCCCCTGGGGACGGCCAGACATGGCCTATTTCCTCTTCACCAAGGCGATTCTAGCGGGTAAGCCGATCAACATTTTCAATAATGGCAACATGGCCCGGGATTTCACCTATATCGATGACATCGTCGAAGGGGTGATGCGTGTTATCGAAAAACCGCCTCAACCGAACCCGGCCTGGGACACAAGCCGGCCTGACACCGCCACCAGTTGGGCGCCCTACCGCATTTACAATATCGGCAATAACCAACAGGAAAAGCTGATGTATTTTATAGAGGTGCTGGAAAATTGTCTTGGCAAGAAGGCCGTGAAAAATTTTCTACCCATGCAGGACGGTGATGTCCAGGAAACCTATGCCAATATCGACGAGCTGGTGGCAGACGTCGGTTTCCGTCCCTCCACCCCGATTGAGGTCGGGTTGCAGCGGTTCGTTCAGTGGTATTTGGAGTTTTATTCATGAAAATTGCTGTTATTGGAACAGGTTATGTTGGCATTGTAAGCGGCGCCTGTTTTTCCGAGTTCGGTCATGAGGTTGTTTGCGTTGATAAAGACGCGGCTAAGATCACCGCCCTTTGTCAGGGACAGATTCCCATCTACGAGCCTGGGCTGGCCGAATTGGTGGCTAAAAACGTCACTGGTGGCAGGCTTCGCTTCACAACCGCCCTTAACGATGCGGTACCGGGTGCTGATGCCGTGTTTATCGCCGTGGGCACCCCTTCGAGCCGACGCGGCGACGGGTATGCCGATCTCAGTTATATCTATGACGCCGCCCGAGATCTGGCCCCGCATTTAGCCGGTTATACGGTGGTGGTCGATAAAAGTACGGTACCGGTTGGGACCGCCCGCCAAGTTGCCCGCATTATTGGTGAAACCAATCCAGCCGCCGATTTCGACATGGCATCGAATCCCGAATTTTTGCGAGAAGGGGCGGCGATCAGTGATTTCATGCGGCCGGACCGGGTGGTTATCGGTGTGGAAAACGACAAGGCCGCCACGGTTCTGCGTGAGATCTACAACTCGCTCTATCTCATCGAGACCCCGATCGTGGTCACCAGCATCGAAACCGCTGAACTGATCAAGTATGCAGCCAACGCCTTTCTGGCGGTGAAGATCAGTTTTATCAACGAGATGGCCAATATCTGCGAGGCAGTTGGTGCCGATGCGATCGCCCTTGCCAAAGGCATCGGGCTCGATGGCAGGATCGGCAAAAAGTTTCTTCATCCCGGACCGGGCTACGGCGGTTCCTGCTTTCCCAAGGATACGGTCGCGTTGCTTCGCACAGTGCAGGAACATGGGGTAAGCGCCCGCATCGTCGAGGCAGCGGTGGAGGTCAATGCCGCCCAGAAGGCGCGGATGGTGAAGAAGATTCGGGACGCTTTGGGTGGCAGTGAAGCAGGCAAGACCATCGGAGTACTCGGCCTCACCTTCAAGCCTGAAACAGATGATATGCGCGATTCGCCTGCTCTAACCATCCTGCCTGCTTTAATTGAGAAGGGGGCAAAAATAAGAGCGCACGATCCTCAAGGGATGCGTGAAGCGGCGAAGTTACTGCCTGATTCGATTGTCTACGTCGACACTCCCTATGAGGTTTTCGACGGAGCCGATGGGGTCGTTCTAATGACGGAATGGAACCAATATCGAGCCTTGGATTTCAAAAAGGTGATGAGCAAAATGATGCAGCCCGTATTTATCGATTTGCGGAATGTGTATGAGCCGCATAAAATACGATCAATGGGGTATGAGTATGTTGGAAACGGAAGAGGCCACTCAAGAACGTGACATCACGCCTGGCGTCCTGAAGAACTCAAGCGATAACTGGCCTGGTGAGGCGAGACTCTTTCCGGCTGTCCAAGAGAGCGGAGCGGCCGGATTTTTTTTTGAGAGCACCGTTTCTTCCGGTTGTTGTTCTGATAATATGTTTAATTTCGAGGTGATATGAAGGTGTTGTCCATAGCCGGTGCGCGGCCAAATTTTATGAAGCTTGCCGCAATAGCAAGGGCGATCGAAGAACATAACAAGGAGGGGAAAGGCGAGCCTATTGAACATGTCATTGTTCATACCGGGCAACATTATGACGACAAGATGTCGAACAGTTTTTTCGTTGATTTGGCCATCCCACAACCGGATATCAATCTCGAAGTCGGTTCAGGCACGCATGCTGTGCAGACCGCGGAAATCATGCGACGTTTCGAGCCCGTTTTGCTTGCCGATCAACCGGATGTGCTCTTGGTGGTCGGTGATGTCAATTCCACCATTGCCTGCTCTTTGGTAGCGGCCAAAATTGAGTATCCGGCAAATGCATCCCGCAAACGCCCCGTCATTGTGCATGTCGAGGCCGGGTTGCGATCTTTTGACCCTGACATGCCGGAAGAGATAAATAGGATTTTGACAGACCGGTTAAGCGATCTTTTGTTTGTCACCGAAGAAAGTGGCGTGATCAATCTGCGACAAGAAGGCGTCGCGGAAGAAAAAATCCATTTTGTCGGCAATGTCATGATCGATACCCTGCAACATCATCTGCCAAAGGCACGAAATTCTCACGTGCATAAGCAGTATGACCTGCCGCAAAAATATGGTGTTGTCACGCTCCACCGGCCCTCGAATGTTGACGTGCCGGAAAACCTCGAACCTCTTCTCCGCTCGCTTTCTGAAATTTCCATAGACATGCCTCTGGTTTTTCCCATCCATCCTCGCACACTCAGTCGAGTTCAGGATTTCGGGCTCTCCTCGCTGTTCAATTGGAGCAGGTATCCGGATTCTGAAAAGCAAGACCAGGAATATTCAGCATCCTTATCGCAGGTCTATATCATCCCCCCTCTGGGATATCTGGATTTTTTGCATCTGGTGGAAAAAGCCGCCATCGTGATCACAGATTCCGGAGGTATTCAGGAAGAAACCACGTATCTCGGAGTATCATGCGTCACCTTGCGCCATAATACGGAGAGACCGGCAACCGTGACGGTCGGATCGAATTACCTGATTGGTACCGAACCGAACGAGATTGTGAACATTGCCCGCACTATCATCAACGGAGGTGCAAAGAAGGCGTCCATTCCCGATCTTTGGGATGGACGTGCCGGTCATCGAATTGTTGAAATCATTGTCAAGTCGAGCATTCTTTGCCCATGACTTTAAAATATTTTGAGTGCTGCCATGATAGAAGGTAAAACGCGGGAGATCAGCCGACTCCTACAAATTTGGGACTTGGTGTTGATTTTATTATGTTTTTTAATCGCAATCTGGAGCTACACTGTATTTAATCCCGAAGAGGTTATAGATTTTTTCTCACATTTTGCTTTTTTCCCTTTCATTCTCGCTCTTATTCTCCTCTTACTGCCCTATTTTGATGCTTATCGAAGTCCGAGGTCGGCGTCTGTCTTTTTTTATTCTTTTTCGATTATCAAGGTTCTGACGATTTCGGTAGCGATACTCTTGATGGTCCTGTTTTTTCTCAATATCCAGTATGTCAACCGTTGGATCATTCTTATTTTTTCTGTCTTTTCCATTGTCAGTCTGATTAGTGTCAGGCTCATTTTTTTAAAATTTTTCCGTCGTGCTGTACGGAGTGGTTCTCATCGTCTAAGAGTGCTCATTATTGGATCTGGTCAACGGGCTTCTTTTCTTACCAAAGCTCTCAAGCAGAAAACTGAGTGGGGTATCGATATCGTCGGGTATTTGGATGTTGATCCCGATATCGTGGGAAATGTAGTGCTTGAGAGTAAAATAATAGGAACGGTTGCAGATATTGGCCATATACTCAAAACCAGTGTAATCGATGAGGTGATGGTCGCCATCCCCCGGACACTGCTCACGGATGTCGACAGCATTGCTCATGCGTGCGAGGAAGAAGGAGTGAAATTTCGGTTCATGGCGGACATTTTCGATCTTTCCGCCGCTCGTATCAGCCTGGCCACTATCGTTGGTGTGCCTCTGCTCACTCTTGAGCCGGTCGCTCAGGACGAATCACAACTTTTTTTGAAGCGCTTGATTGATTTGAGTTTGACGGTCATGACCCTTCCTTTGGCCTTGCCCTTGTTTGGTTTAATCGCCCTGGCAATCAAGCTTGATGATGGCGGGCCCGTTTTTTTTGTTCAGGAACGGGTTGGCTTAAAGAAACGGCTTTTTCCCATGCTCAAATTCAGGACCATGGTTGTGAACGCCGAAGAGATTCTTAAAGATATTGAGCATCTGAACGAGGCGGATGGTCCAAATTTTAAAATCGCCGACGATCCCAGGATAACCCGAACCGGGCGATTCCTCCGGAGCACAAGTCTTGATGAACTGCCCCAGCTCATCAATGTTTTACGTGGTGAAATGAGCCTGGTCGGGCCACGTCCCATGTCCATACGCGATGTCGATCTCTTCACCAAAGGCATTCAACGGAAGCGGTTCAGTGTCAAGCCGGGCATCACCTGTATCTGGCAGATTTCGGGGCGCAGCAATCTTCCCTTCAACAAGTGGTTGGAACTGGATTTAGAGTATATAGACACATGGTCGCTGAGTTTGGATTTGATGATTCTGTTGAAAACCATCCCGGTTGTCCTGCTGCGAAAGGGGGCCATGTGAGCCTCCAGTTTCTGTTGAGCCTCGATTACGAATTGTTCTTTGGGCGAACAACAGGGACTGTCGAACGCTGCTTGATTCAACCGACCGAAGAAGCAGCAAGGGTTGCTCGCCGGCATGGTGCGTACCTGTCGCTCTTTGTCGATGCCTTATACCTCCAGCGATTATCGGAGGAGGCCCCTCGGTTCCCACGACTTCAACACGATCTGGATGCTATCCGCCGGCAGTTGATTAGGCTCAAAGCAGAGGGGCATGACATCCAGTTGCACCTGCACCCGCATTGGTTGGATAGCCACTATGATGGCGAACAGTGGCGGCTTGACACCCGTCGATATAAATTGCACGATTTCACCGCCTCAGAAATCGACGCCATGGTTGGTTCCGCGAAATCGCTGCTGACAAGTCTTGCCGGAGATACGGTTTTCGCCTTCCGGGCTGGCGGATGGTGCCTGCAACCGTTTGCCCAAATCGCTCCGGCCTTGCTCGCGCATGACATCTGGCTGGACAGTACGGTTTTTGCCGGCGGTGTTTCCGATGATCTGGAGCGCTGGTTTGATTTCACCTCCGCTCCGGTGGCCGATTTCTGGCGTTTCAATGAAAATCCCACCACGGTTGAGAATCAGGGATCCTTTCTCGAAATACCGATCAGTGCCATGCGGGTTTCCCCATTGCTTTTCTGGAAAATGGGGCTTGCCCGAAAAATACTGACCAAGGCCGAGCACCAGCCTTTTGGAGATGGTGCATCTCTTGCCTGGGGACGCGGGTATTATTTCAAGCGGCTGACCCAGTCGACAATTAGTGTGGCTTCGGTGGATGGTTTGAAGGCAGGGTATCTTGGCCGGGCCCTCCGTGCAGAGAAAGCTTGCGGTAAGCAACTTTTTCACGCCATGGGCCATCCCAAGGCCCTCAGCCGTTACTCTCTCGCCTGCCTGGAGGCATTCTTGAAGAAGTTTGATGCATATACCGGAGTAACGTTTCAAGCGTATCGCCATCTTCGCCCTGCAACGGGATCGTTTTCTGCTGCTTATACCGCATAACAGGAGCCAACATGCCTGCACACGCCATGATCATGGACGAGGTCGCACGTTTTCCCACAGTGCTCCTTTTCAATATTCCCATCAAAGCCATGACCATGGTGGAGGCGCTTGACCTGATCCACCTGGCCATAACCAATGCCGCACCGCTGCATATTGGTGTGGTCAATGCCGCCAAGGTAGTGAACATGCACCGCAATCCCGCCCTGGGAGATGACGTGCGCTCTTCGGATGTTATTTTTGCCGATGGCGCATCGGTAGTCTGGGCGAGCCGCCTGCTGCGTTGCCCTCTTCCGGAGCGGGTGGCCGGCATCGACCTGATGATGGGCATGTTGGAACGAGGGATACAACACGGTTATCGGGTGTATCTGCTAGGTGCAACCGAAGAGGTGAACCGGACTGTGGCGGAACGGATCAAGATCGATTTTCCGGGAGTGGTGGTTGCCGGGCGGAGAAACGGATATTTCTCCGCCGATGAAGAGGAGGCCATTGCCAACGATATCGCCCTGGCGAAACCAGATATCCTCCTGGTGGCCATTACCTCCCCCAAAAAAGAGCAGTTTCTGGCCCGTTGGAGTGACCGCATCCAGGTACCGATCTGTCATGGCGTGGGTGGCTCCTTTGATGTTTATGCCGGCAAGGTGAAGCGTGCGCCCCTCGCCTGGCAGCGCTGCGGCATGGAATGGCTCTATCGCCTGCTGCAGGAACCCGGCCGGATGTGGAAACGCTATCTGGTCACCAATACCATTTACTGTGGACTGGTCCTACGGGAACTAACTCGGAAAGTGCTTTCCGGAAACCGGAAAGGGGTTGTTTTGTGATTCGTTACACCCTGCTGTGGGCGTTTATCGCTTGGTTGAGTATCGTCTCCTTGAAAGACTGGTACAAGGGGGTTTGTGGTCTGGTTTTCCTGATGGCTTTAGTGGAACGACCGGACATGCCGAAGCAAATGTTTGATATTCCAGGTTTGAACCCCTGGAATCTGTTATTCGTGATTGTGGTGACTGCGGCTATTGTGCAATTGGGCGGCAGGACGACGCGCGCCCACCTGACGCCTCTGATTAAAAATTTTCTGATTTATTATCTCATCTTCATCTTTATCGCCTTTTTTCGGGAAATTGGCGATCTTGACGGCATTGTCCAATTTGCTCATCTGATGGGAGCTCAACCTATTTCCTTGAGAGAAATAATTCAGGAAGACACCCTAAATACTCTGAAATACGCAGTTCCAGGCCTCCTGTTGTTTTACGGTTGCAATTCGAAAGAGCGATTCAAGTGGGCTGTATGGACACTGTTGGCGATGAATTTTCTCTTGGCCCTACAAATCATCAAGGTGATGCCCATTAGCGCCCTGACCGATGGTACTACTTTGGAGCAAACCGCCATCCGCAAGATCGATCGCGATATTGGCTACTATCGCAGCGATCTCGCTATTTTCCTTGGAGGCGCCGCTTGGGCCATCTTCTGCGCTAAGGATTTAGTCGCCACATTCTGGCCCCGCCTGGCCATTTATGGCGCCAGTTTTCTTACCATGTTCGCCGTGGCCTTGACCGGGGGGCGCATCGGAATGGGCGCCTGCATTGTCGTGGGGACCGTGATGGCTTGGTATAAATTTAGAAAAATGTTGTTTCTGGGGCCATTCATTGCGTTAATCATCATCTTGACCGTGCCAAGCATACAAGAACGCGTCACCCAAGGGTTTACCAAAAACCCAAATGACGGTTACCAACAGAGATTCGAAACTGAAGGGGCGAACTTTCATTCCGTTACTTCAGGTCGTACAATCGTCTGGCCTGTGATAATCCAACAAATTATGGAACGCCCATTTTTTGGACACGGCCGTCGAGGAATGCAGCGCTCAGGATTGAGTACACGACTTGTACAGGAATACAATGAGCTTTTTCCGCATCCACACAATGCCTATTTGGAACTCTTTCTAGATAATGGTGTAATTTTCGGACTCCCAATACTTATATTTTATTTTATCATGCTCCGATATGCTTTCCAGATGTTCAAGGTAAAAAATAATGCCATATGTCAGATGGCGGGCGGTATGGCAGTTGCCTTTATTGGGTCTTTTTTGATTGGTGCCATTGGCCAGCAATCTTTTTATCCGATGATTGGATCTGTCGGGCTATGGTGCAGTATGGGGATTTTGTTACGTATACGTATGGAATATTTTCCCTCAGTATCCCAAACAATATATCCGCGTCAAAATAAAATTTCCTGGGTTCAACTTGAAAACAAAACATTATTAACAAAGTAACTATAATGGTGATCGCTGAAATTTCAGCGACTGCGTCACGAGAATACTCTTTCTAATGCTCTTTAATACATTGTATATGAAAGAAATTATTATAAAATTATTTAAAATAAACTGATTCCTGCCATGCACAAATTAATCTATATCATGGGGCCCAGTTATTCTGGGTCAACTCTTCTGACACTCCTCCTCGCTGATCATCCGGACATTGCCACCGTTGGTGAACTCAAGGCCACCTCCATGGGCGATGTCTCAACCTATTCTTGCTCCTGTGGAGAGTTGTTGCCCGCCTGCCCCTTCTGGCAGAATGTGCAGCAAATGATGCGGGAACAAGGCAGGAGCTTTTCCCTGGATGACTACAAAACACATTTCCAATATCCGGAACATCCACTCATCAACCGACTTTTCAGAGCGGCGTTTCGCAACCCCGTATTTGAGACAGCCAGAGAAATGGGATTCCTTCTCTCTTCTGCTGCGCGAAAGATTCGGGCACAAATTTTAGCGCAAAATAAAGCGCTCATTGAAATCATCTGCAGCCTGCAGCAGGCCCCGATGTTTCTTGACGATTCGAAAGATCCGATACGGCTGAAATTGCTTCTGGCAGCTGATATTTGGGATATCCGTACCATACAGCTTATTCGGGATGGCCGTGGCGTAACCAATTCGTACATGCACCATCATAAGACCACCATGGATAAAGCCGCACGGGAGTGGCTTCATACCCAACAGGAGTGCGACCGGATGGCCAAGTTGCTCGGTAATACCCGTTGCCTTACCGTTCATTACGAAAATCTCTGTCTTGGACCCGAAAAAACGCTGGCGGACATCTACCGGTTTTTAGACTTGCAATCGGAGAACATCGCTCCTTCCAGCCGAATTAAACACATTTTGGGCAACCAGATGCGCCTTGGTTCATTGCAGGATATCCGCCTTGATGAAAAATGGAGGCAAGCTCTCTCGGGCACCGATGTACAGATTTTTAACGAGATAGCGGGAGAAGTAAACCGCCGCCACGGTTACAAATAAAATTTGCAGTCTGTTTATATGGCAAACATTCCCCAAAACCAGGATTTGACCGGCCGAAACCGTCTTGCCTACAACGTAATTGTTGGTTGGCTAGGTCAATTGGTTTTTGTGATCTCAGGTTTTATTCTACCTAGGATGATTGATACAAATCTCGGCAAGGAAACCCTTGGAATATGGGATTTTTCCTGGACTTTGATTACCTACTTCGATTTCATCTATGCCAGCTTGACCTCGTCCGTCAACCGGTACGTGGCAAAACACCGCGCTGTTCATGATATAAATGGCGTCAGCATTGCTGTAAGCTCTGCTTTTTTTACACTCCTGATTCTTGCGGTGGTTGTAGGTTTGCTTACGACCGCCACGGCCCTCCTTCTTCCTCGCTTCATGGAGAGTCAACTTGGAAGCCAAACAATAGATGCCCAATGGGTTGTATTTTATCTTGGATTAAGTCTGGTCGCTAAAATTTGCCTGGCGGTCTTTGGAGGTATTCTTACCGGATGCCACCGTTGGGATCTTCAGCATGGAATTAATGCCGCCAATAGGCTGGCTACCCTGGTCGGCATGATTGTGGTTCTTGTTTCAGGCGGAGGAGTGCAGGAACTGGCCCTGGTTTATTTCTGTCTTGAAACCCTGGTACTCAGTTCCCGTTGCTCACTTGTTTTCCGGGTCTGTCCAGGCCTTACAATCCATCCTCGTCTTGCCCGCCGGAGTACAGCATACAACATGTGGCGTTTTGGTCTGAAAACATTGCTCCCAGATCTTGGTGACCTGTTGAGCAACCAGACCTTTAATCTCTTTGTGGTCTGGTTTATTGGTCCGGCTGCGTTGGCGAGCTATGCCCGTCCTAGATCACTTGTCCGTCACATTCAGACCTTTGTCCGTCGTTTTGCGTATACTCTGACACCAACGGCCAGCTCGCTGCAAGCCATGTCAGCGGAGCAGGAAATGAATGAATTATTCATCCGATCCTGTCAGATTGGCTCATATATAACTTTGCCCATGATTGCTGTATTGGCAATTTTAGGTGGTCCTCTACTCGAAGTCTGGATGGGCAAGGGGTATGTTGATGACATCCTGCCGGCGATTCTGGCTTTGGGATACCTGCCTTTTCTTCTGCAATTGCCTCTGAATAGTCTTCTTCAGGGGGGCAATTCCCACGGCTGGCCTGGCTTGTTTAAATTCAGCGCTTCGGTAACCGGGATTGGTTGTGCGTTCGTGGCGTTGAAGTTTTTTCATTCCGGCGTTACAAGCGCGGCTGTAGCCTTGTTTCTGCCATTCTGGATTTCAGAATTCATTGCCACGCCCCTATATGCTGCCAAGCAGTATACATTCTCCCTGCAGGCATATTGGCTGACGGGCATTTTTAAGCCACTGCTGGTTATGAGTCCAATGATTCTCAGTCTGCTTGCTTTCAGATTTGTAGATGCACTACATCCGTTTAGGATTGTGTTTGCCGGAGTCCCTGTCAGCTTGTTCTGCTTCGCTGTTTCATATTGGTTTTTTGGTGCATCAAAGGAAATTCGAGAAAAGCTGATTCTATATTTCCAGCGGTTAAAATTCTGGAAAACCCGGTCGAGTTAGCGTGCCGCGGGCGCTTTCTTTGCTGCTTTGATATTTCAGTAAACAGGTCTTGGTCTGGTACAGCACATTCCTAAGCTGATCATTTTTGGTAGTTCATCCTGATTACTGACTGGAGATATTCGAAAAGGGAGGTGGTAATGGCTTGTACCAAAGCAACAAAGGGCTGTGCCGAGAAATCACCTTCTTAGGAACGATAGATTTCTCCCGCTGTCGAAATGATACAGCAGGCAGGCGTTCATTGTGCAAAAGGTTCATTGGAAAAGAAATTAAACAGTTTATACCTTTTCAAAATTACCATTAAAACAATCACGTGACTATCGCTCAATCAAAACAGATACTGCTCAGATTTTTACATGGAGCAGGTTTATTGCGGCTCTTTGCCGCTAGTCAGCGAAACAAAGTGACGATCCTCATGTTGCATGGGGTGGTTGATCCGGCTTTGCCTGCAGACTGGAAACCGTTGCGGCCGCAAACGACACCTGAACATTTATCTAAGGTGCTGGCTGTTCTGTCACAATACTACCGGTTCGTTTCTCTGACCGAAGCAATGGAAATGCTTACAGGGATTCGTCCTCTTCAGCCCAACAGCCTGGTGCTGACGTTTGACGATGGATATCGCAACAATATAACCTGTGCCCTCCCCATTCTTCGCCAATACAGTGCCCCTGCGACCATCTATCTCAGTACCGGCAATGTCACGGAACAACAACCATTCTGGTTCGACCGTCTCGATTACGCCGTACAGGCTGTGAGTAACGATATAGTATTTCGTAACGCAATTCCTGAATTTGCCGAAATAGATTTTTCCACCAGAGAAACCCTTCAACGTTCCTTTATTTTTTTTATCCGCAAAGAGAAACAGCGATATCCAACCGATATTGCCATGCACGCAGCTGTATCCAATCTGATCGAACGCTTAGAGCAACGTTCCGGTCACGGACTTGCTGAAAGATTTGCTGATGATCCGTGGTCTGGAATACTAACTTGGGAGGAGGTGCGGCAGGCAGCGCCAGAGGTCTATTTTGGAAGCCATGGAGTCAATCATCTCCAACTCAGCCTGCTGCCATTAGATATAGCTGCACGAGAAATGATAGAGTCTCGAGAGGCGATAGAATTTAATACGGATCGCCCTTGTGCCCACCTTGCCTACCCGAACGGGGCTTATAATAAACAAGTTATCATCAAAGCTAAAGAGGCTCTGTATTCTACAGCAGTAACCGCTATTGGTGGGCATAATAGCAAGCTGGATGATTTGTTTGCTCTAAAGCGTATTGCCTTTCCCCGCACCAATTCACCAGCAGGAATTGTTGCTGCAAGCTTGGGCCTTGTAAACCTTTGGGCTAACTACTGACATCTCATGAAGTTTAAAGATTACAAATACATGGTATATTCAGATCTTTACCGTGTCACCGGCACCATCAAATTTACCACTCTTGTTCGGCACATCCTAGGGGGAGGAGCATTCAAATACATTTTTTGGATGCGAACCTGTCTCTATACAAAAACTCAAATATTGTTAAGAATTTTTATTTATCAGTTTGCACGTTTTTTGCTTAAACATCTCATGTACAAGTTAGGGGTTTCCATCCCGCCTGAAACAATGATCGGCAGCGGATTCTATATCGGACATTTTGGGGGAATAGTCATAAACAGCTCCTGTAAAATTGGGAAAAATTGCAATATCTCACAGGGGGTCACTTTGGGTCAGGCAAATCGGGGAAAAAATAAAGGGTGCCCAATATTGGGTGATAATATTTATTTGGGGCCTGGTGCAAAAATATTTGGTGCTGTAAGAATCGGAAATAATGTCGCCATTGGCGCTAACTGCGTAGTGACAAAAGATATCCCGGACAATGCTGTTGTAGTGGGTGTACCAGGCAGAGTGATTTCACAAAAGGGTTCAGAAGGGTATATTGACAGGACCGATTATGAGGACAAAATCAACTGACACTGGAAACCGCTTGTCAGGCCACCTAGTCCAAGGATGGAAGAAGACAAATAAAATCTTCATCACTCACCACTCACCACTCTGACCGCTGGCCGCTCTGGATATGGTTTTCATTAAACCCTGGTGTCGAAGCAATAGGCCAACAAATCAAAAGGATTGTTGCTTTAATCCTGGGGGCAACAATCAGCATGACTAAAACTCGAGTTAATGAAATAGATTTACTGAGGTTCCTTGCTGCGCTTTCAGTGGTGTTTTACCACTATTCGTTCAGAGGGTATGCAGCGGACGGGATGTCCATCATGCCATATCCACTCTTGGCACCCTTGGCAAAGTATGGGTCTTTGGGGGTGGAACTTTTTTTCATGATCAGCGGCTTTGTCATTCTGATGACCGCCGCCGATGGAAGCCTGAAAAAATTCATTGTTTCAAGGATGGTACGCCTTTACCCGGCGTTTTGGGCATGTTGCACAATCACCTTTGTAGCAATTGTCTTAATGGATGATCCAAGATTTTCCGCTTCTATAGGGCAATATCTCGTCAATATGACACTGCTGAGCAAATTCTTTAAAGTTCCGTCAATTGATGGTGTATATTGGTCTCTATTTGTAGAAATTAGATTTTACGCATTGGTCGCTTTTGTGCTTCTTATTAAGAGGATTCATCAAGCACAGCTGTTTCTGATTTTATGGCTATTATCTTCAGTTGTTCTTGTGATCATTCCCGTCGATAAACTTCGCTATCTTTTAATCGTTGATTACTCTGCATATTTTATTGCAGGGGCGACATATTTCCTGGTTTGGAAACAAGGTGTTTCAAAGGGAAAATTCTTCCTGATCATAGCATCATGGGGTTTGGCAATTTATCAATCTACCAACGCATTTTCTGGTTTTGAAAAACAATTCAGTACCACGATTAACGGTTATATCGTTGCTGGGATCATCACCATGATTTTTGTTGCTATGTTCTTGGTCTCAATACGATGTACAGGTTTTTTTGGACGTAATCGCTGGTTGATGGTCGGTGCGATTACCTATCCCCTCTATCTTATTCATCAGAATATTGGCTATTTAATTTTCAATGCTAATTATCCAGCCGTCAGTAATCATCTGGTTTTATGGGGTACCATACTATTCATGCTTTTGGTTGCTTATCTAGTGAATGTTTTTATTGAGAAAAAAATTTCATCACCAATGAAAATAAGAATTAACATTTTTTTAGATTTTATGCATTTGTTGATGAAGAAATTTGCAGAATGCATAGCATTCAGATTTTAAGAAATGATAGATCTATCAGATAAAATGCCTTAGTGAAAAGTAAAATTACTTGTATGCATAATAATATAGTTAATATCTGTTTTCGTACTGCATTCAGTATTTATTCAATAATTCTTAAACTTGCTAATCGATATAAATCAAAACGTATTTTTCCTGGAAATGAGCCAGTTGAAATTCTCATCACAGGAACATTTTCTTCAGATAATTGGATTATTTCTTTACTCCGTCCGTTAGCTCTTTCGTCCCGATGTGGGTGTATCCGTATTGTTTCAATTGTTCCAGTACCAATCATTGAGAAAGTTGAACCAGTATATCCACATAAACTGCTTATCAAATTGACAGGTGACACTGCAGCTCGGCTAATAACTTTTTTTTGGATAGGTATTTGTACTCGCCCACACATTATTGGTGGATTGCACCTTCTTCTAAATGGTTTAACTGCAATTTTATTGGCCAAATTAACTGGATCACGATCACTATATAATTGTTGTGGAGGGCCGACTGAATGCATGGGAGGCGGGTTTGCGAGCAATACTCGTCTTTTCTGTAAGTTAAATGGACCCGATCTAATCATAGAACAATTTCTTCTTGAAGCAATAAACGCTGCCGATCTTGTTGTTACTAGGGGGAAGGTAGCGGTTAATTATTTTCTGGAGCACGGCATTTCCACACGTATTAATATTATTCCAGGAGGAATGGATGGGGACCTTTTTTCTCCATCAAATGACCCATCAGAATACGATTTGATTTTTATCGGCAGGCTTGTGCCTATGAAACGTATTGATATATTCTTGCAAATTGTAAAGAAGTTGCATGCCGGGCAACCAAGTATTAAGGCAATTATATTGGGAGATGGGCCTTTGCGAAATTCTCTTGAAACCATGGCTGATGACCTTGGTCTAAAGGGGGTGGTACATTTTGCAGGGCATCAAAACAATGTCGCATATTGGTTGCGAAAAGCGAAGATCTTTGTCTTGACTTCTGAGTCTGAAGGTTTGTCACAGTCAATGATTCAAGCAATGTTATGTGGTTTACCAGCCGTGGTTTCGCATGTTGGTGAGGCTGGAGAATTGGTACAAGATGGAATTAACGGATTTTTAATCCATAAGTTGGATGTCGATATTTTTGTAAATAAAATTTTTCAATTGCTTTGCGATAAAGTTATGCTGACGAATTTCTCACAAGCAGCTCGGCGATCTGCGGAAAGATGTGATATGTTTAAAATAGCACTAAAATGGGACGAAGTTCTAGATAAATTCACTTTTAACGAAGGGCCAAACTATTGAAAAGAGCATTTTCCAGAAAGAACATATGGGAGAACCTGCCAAGACCTTTAAAAACCATAGCAGGCTATGCTTTAAGACTTCTTCCCATACACTGCATTTTGGGAAAAAAATTTAGCACTCATTTAAATTTCGTCGAAGAATCGCAGTGGTGGACTAGAGAGCAATTCCAAGCATATCAACTTGCGCAAATTCAGAAAATTTGTGTCCATGCCGCAAAGAAGAGCAGATTTTATCAAGCTCATTTTGCTGCAGCATGTTTTAATCCGAGTGCAATTAATAATCTTTCAGATTTAGCCAGACTGCCAACCATTGATCGTGATACGATAAATAATAATCTCGATAACATTCTCACCGTTCCTCCCAACGCACCGCATGTCGATTATATTTCCACAGGAGGAACAGGTGGAGTCCCGCTTCGTTTTTTTATTGGATCTAACCGATCTCATATTGAATATCCCTATTTGATTTCAAATTGGCAACGGGTTGGATATAAATTGGGCATGGCAGTGGCCGTTATACGTGGAAGAACTGTTAGTCCCGATCGTCATGGTCTGTTACATGAGTATGATCCACTATTACGACATCATTATTATAGTAATTTCCACATGTCCGAAGAAAATATGGGGCGCTACCTTGAGCATATTCGGACGATTGGTCCATGCTTTTTGCATGTTTATCCATCTTCTGTATTAAATCTGGCTCGCTTTATGGCACAGCATAATATCCCATTGATTTCTAATGTATTGGGAATATTGGCTGAATCTGAAAATGTTTATCCTGAGCAACGTCAGATGGTAGAAGAGGTTTTTGGCTGTCGCTATTTCTCCAGTTATGGTCACACTGAAAAGCTTATTGCTGCGGCAGAATGTGAGAAATCACATCACTACCATGTATGGCCCACCTATGGTTATTTTGAACTACTGGACGTTAATGGAGATCCTGTGACGACTCCAGGTGAAACCGGAGAGATTGTCGGCACTGGTTTCATTAACCAGGCTGTACCGTTTATTCGCTACCGTACCGGAGATTATGCTACTTACATTGGCAATAAGTGTGAACATTGTGGAAGGGAGATGCCAATTATTGCTGATATTCGTGGGCACAGGATTCAGGAATATCTAGTTGCTGGTGATGGCTCTCTTATCGCCTGGACAGCGGTTAATGTTCACGATGACACCTTTGATCATGTGCGGCAATTTCAATTTTATCAAGAAATTCCAGGAGAAGCTGTGTTGAAAGTGGTTCCCACGTCAAAGTTTAACGAAATGGATATCGCTGCAATGCATGTAAATTTAGGCAGGAAATTTGATGGTAATTTGCATTTCACTGTAAAAATTGTCGAAAAAATAGCTATTTCGACGCGAGGCAAGGCAATTTACGTTGATCAAAAGATCGTCGAACCCTGATGGGCTATTACCGAAAAATCTGTCTCTTCGACTGCGAGCATCAAGCTATTCGGGACTGATCAAATTAATCTGACTGGCAAAAAAACAATTTTATGAGTGGTTTAACTCGTTGTGATCAGGGGTGTATTTTTATGCTTCTTATGGATTCTACTAGTAGTTGGTTTTGAGTTTCATGATTAGGGTTACTTGAGATTAAGCCCTTGGGCTCGGTATAAATTGTTTATTTTTGAGGGATATATTTAAAGGATGACTGCTGATAAATCAGCAGATTGCACTCCGTTATGTACCATGCTCATTGCGTAAGTATTAAGGGGCCAACAGGATGAATGATGTTATTAAAATAATTTTCTGCGGAGATACAGCTTTAAAAACTTATGTGAATAACATAAATCCTTTTTCTAATATGAAAAAAGTATTTAATGATTATGATATAATATTTATGAATCTCGAATCGGTAATTGCTGAAAATATCGATGTAAATACAAAACTTGTAAAGGATGTCTGCTTGTGTGAAAAACCAGATAAGTTGCAGTATATAGCTTCTCTAGGACATGAAAAGACTATTAAGATTGTAAATATCGCAAATAATCATATTCTTGACTACGGTATATCGGCAGCTGAAGAGACTGCTATGAATCTGAAAGCATTCGGTATCAATTGTATCGGAATTAAAAATAATAATAATATAATTGTAACTGTAAAAGATATTACAATATGTTTTCTTGCATTTTATAATAGATATAAAATTTTTGAAAAAAACAGTGATTATGTTGTTGATGAAAATGAGGTGATTGAAAATATTAAAAACTACAGATCGAAAGTAGACTTTATCGTTGTGTCGGCACACTGGGGCACCGAACATGTTTTATTTGCTAATCCTACTCAGCAAAAATTGGCAAGATGTTTTGTTGATTATGGGGCGGATTTAGTGATTGGTCATCATCCTCATTGTATACAAGGCCATGAAATTTATAAAAATAAAAATATTTATTACTCATTGGGTAATTTTAATTTTTGGGGATTTGATCGCCCTACAATGAAAATGAATCAAAAAGGTATTGCTGTTTCAGTATCAATTTCAACTGAAATAATATGTAAAGTATTGCCAATTCATATTAACGATTTATATGTTCCAGATATAGAACGTTCTATGGATACCATCAATAAATTAAATGAAATATCATTATATTTAATTCCGAAAATTTCAATTATAGGTTTTTTTAGAAGAGCGGCAAAAATTCATTTGCAAGGAGCCTTTGCAAGGAGATTCGGTCTCGTCAAGCGTGATAAAACAGGCGTTTTTTATTTTTTAGCATGGTTGTTTGCTAAACCTTTCAATTGGGGATGTTACATCGCGCTATTGCTCAATCTTATTGGAAAGGACTACTCTAAATTAAACGAATGGGAATGAATGTAAATATAGAACGTGTCAGTTGTGCTATTGGAATTTTTACTTGGCGTAAAATTCATATGGAGGATATTATGTTGACAATTTTTTTCTACTCAAAAAAATATAGTAAATATTTTATTGTATTATTTTTTGCTATTTTAACGTTTCCTTTTCATTCGTTTGCTTACGTCCCTCCTATAGGTATTCCTAATCCTGCCAATAATTGGGGGGGGGTGGACCCGATTGATACAGTAACTCCTGCCCAGCCAACTAGTTGGCCAAAAGCTGAGCAACCCGGATATTATTACATTGACCCAACGCATCCAAATTCAACAGACACTAATAATACTTACGGATATCCGGATAAACCCCGCAATACTATCGCTAATGGGGCTTATTCTCCAGGAACATATATGTTTCTGGGGGGGCAAGTAACCTCTGTGTCAGCCTCTATCCGTTTTAATTGCTCTGAAGATAAGCCGTGTTGGGTAACATCAAGTTCGAGCAAACAAGGTGGTTTTTCAGGAGCAGGACGGTTGGCAATACAGGGGGGGACTCAATATTTATTCATAGAGAACCTTTTGATTTCCGACAAAACAGTGGATGTTGAACCAACTGCAATATCAATATCTAATACAGCATCAATTGTTGACTCTGCAAACCATATTGTTGTTCGTAATAATACAATAAAAAATATACAATATACAGGTAATGCAGCCGTATTCTCAACATCTGCTAGGGATGGTGGTAGTGTACACGATATTGTTTTTTATAATAATAATTTTACAAATGTGGGCGACCCCTACTCTACTGTGGATAATGATGTTTTATGCATCAGTTTTGGTTTGAGAAATGGAACGCAAACAACGTCATATTCATACAACCTGTTCGCACTTAACAATAGATTTAATGATACAGGGTCAAACGGGATCCAGGTAAATGCTTGGACAGGAGGAAATGCTAACCTGCATCACATCTATATAGGGAAAAATTCCGCTACAAATACAAGGCAAAAAATTATTGGAATCAAACAGAGTTCACATGTAATCGTTTCGCAAAATGATTCAATTCCTGGGATCAATAGGGCCGCAGGTGGAGTAAGCGAGTCGTTTGGATGGTCGTATGGCCCTGATTATGTATGGTACATTTTTAATAATGTCCATGATGGATTTTCTGGTGTTCGGCCCGGTGATTCAACCGGGTCAGGTGGTTCTGCATCTTCAAGGATATTCCTGATAGGTAACAAGATTCACGATATTAAACCAGCCTTGCCCTATGATCCGACAAATATATGGAGGTTCGGAACGGGAATAGATTTAAAGCAGGGGGCCTCGACTGTTCACATAGTCGATAACACATTTTTTAATGTATATGGTGGTGTTATCGTAAAAAATGCTGATACTAACGTCTATATACATGGCAATATTTTCAATGGAATACAGCCGAGCGATACCTTTATCGACATTGCCTCTACTGCTGATCTTGAGACTGTGCATATTGCAAATAACCTCTATTATGACGCTGAAGGAGATAGCAATTGGAGGATGAAAAGTGTCAACTATTCGACATTTGCTTCTTTGAAAGAAAACTATCCACAGTTTGTTAGTGATTCCAAAAACACTAACCCTCTTTTTGTCGATGGTATAAATTTAAACTTTGCGGTACAGGCCTCCTCTGATGCTGTAGGATCAAATAAGAACGAAAAAATAGAGTACGGCTTTCCAGATGTTTACGCATTGTTTGAATCCAACTATGGGATCAATATTCGCGTAGATTATAATGGAAATCCACGCCCATCAACTGGAGATTGGACACTCGGAGCCTTTGAATATGCGGGGGCGTCACAGGTGCCCATAATACAAAAAATTATAGGGACAAAGACGCTAACACCTTGATGCAGAATACCTTGTCGCACAGAAGGCTCTCGCTTTGCTTTGTTGCCCATAACGCCTACGGTGCCTTGGCTGGACTCGATACCGGCCATATTGGCGGTATTGAGCGCCAGCAGTCACTCATGGCCCACTGGTTGGCCGATCAGGGGTATGACGTTTCCATGATTACCTGGGATGAAGGACAGGGTGACTGTGAAGTCGGCAGGGTTAAGGTATTCGCATTGGGCCGTCGTGATAGCGGCCTACCCGGTCTTCGTTTTTTTCACCCGCGCTGGACCGGACTTAACAACGCCATGAAACGGGCGGATGCCGATATTTACTATTATAATTGCGGCGATCTTGCCTTGGGGCAGATCGCATCCTGGGCTGGCCGCCATGGGAAAAAAACTGTGTATTCAATAGCCAGCGAACCGGATTGCGATCCAGCATTGCCATCACTCAAACAATGGCGCGAGCGGATTCTTTATCGGTATGGCCTGAGGAATACCGACCAGGTTATTGCCCAAACCCAACGCCAGCAGGAAATGCTTCGAGATGGCTTCGATATTCATGCTGAAGTCATTCCCATGCCCTGTTCGGGGTTTGGCGCTGAAGAACCTGATGATGTTGAGGGGCCCACCCAACAACATATCCTTTGGGTGGGCAGATTCAGCCAGGAGAAAAGGCTGGAGTGGTTGCTCGATGTCGCGGAGGCCTTGCCCCAATATATCTTTGATGTAGCCGGGGCGTCCAATGCCCGCACGGAATATGCCAGAACTTTGCTGAAACGGTCCGAATCAATCCCGAACGTCATCCTGCACGGTCGGCTTGTTCACCGTGATCTTGGTGTGTTATATCATCGTGCGCATCTGCTCTGCTGTACTTCAACTTTCGAAGGGTTCCCCAATACATTTCTTGAAGCTTGGAGTGTTGGCCGGCCCATCATTTCCACCTTTGACCCGGATGGCGTGATCACCCGCCAGGGTTTGGGCAAATCGGTTTGCACGGTGAATGAGCTTTATAATGGAATTACTGCCTTCATGGAGGATCAAAGAGTTTGGCAGGAGTCCTCTTCTGCGGCTCAAGTCTATTTCAATACCTATCATACCTTGGAAGCGGTTATGCCGAGATTTGTTCAATTATTTCAGAGAATCGTAGCGTAAAAGTGTTGAAGCCTTTTTCTGCGATTCATTCTGCAAATTCACTACCAGGAAGATAAATCACCATGAGAGTAGTGCTTTTCAGCCGATATCCCCGCTCGTTCGATCTTCCTAAAGGAGGGGTTGAATCAGTGACCGTGATCCTGGCCAGGGCGCTAGCCAGAAAAACCGATCTTGACGTGCACCTGATAACCCTGGAAAAAGGATTGGCTGAAGAGATGGCCGAGGAGGATGGCAAGGTCACCATCCACCGTCTGGTTGCTTCTTTCTGGCCACAAGTCCTGGATATTCACGCCGGACCGGGGCGGAGACGACTGCTCAACAAAATCCGGCAGCTCAACCCGGATCTTGTCCACTCCCACGAGACCTTTGGTTTGGCAATGGGGCATCTTGAGGTTCCGCATGTCTTTACCGTACACGGCTTCGACCATGCGAATATTCCAGCAGAAGGACGGTTTTTTGCCAGAGGCCGCTCGTTTTTCTGGAAATATGTGGAGCGTCGAGGTCTGGGGCAGCAAAAAACAATTATCTCCATTTCACCCTACGTCCGGGGCATGATAGAACAATACGCCCCCCAGGCTGCCATTTATGACATAGATAATCCCGTTGATGACAGGTATTTTGCTATCATGCCAGATAAACAGGAGAAAATTAACAAACGGGTGCTTATCCTTGGCTGGATTAATGAACGAAAAAACACATTGGGCGCAGTGCGGGCCATTGCCCATGCTATACGGTCCGGCGCGAATGGAACCTTGGTGGTGGCGGGAGAGGCTAAACTCGCCTCCTACAAAGAACTGCTCCTGCAGGAAATCCGCGATTTGGGCATTGAAAACCATGTTGAATTTCTCGGTCACATCAACCGGGAACAATTGAAAAACGAGTTGCGGCGTACGAGTATCCTTCTGCTTCCGTCTTTGCAGGAAAATGCACCCATGGCAATTTCCGAAGCCATGGCAGCCTCCATTCCAGTTGTAACTTCAAATCGGTGTGGCATGCCTTATATGGTAGCGGATGGTGAATCTGGGTTTCTTGTTGACCCAACAGACAGTGCCAAAATAGGTGAACGATTGAAACAACTTCTCCTTTCCCCTGATCTTTGTCGAACGATGGGGGCACGAGGCCGTGAAATTGCGTTGGCCCGTTTCCACCCGGATGTGGTCGCCGCAAAAACGCAGCAGGTTTACCAAAACATATTGCAAAAACAGACTCATGCCGCTTCCTGATATTTCCTCTTCGGATCCTCAACCGACGGCATCAGGCCATTTCGAAGCTCGTCTTGGACAGACCGGACGGTTGAAAATTGCGATTCCGTTGCTGGTGCTCTGTTTGGTTCTTGGTTTCCTTTATCGTGAAGGAATTGATTGGCTTCTTGAGGTTTGGAGCCACAACGATTACTCGCATGGATACTTGGTGCCTCTAATCAGCCTGTATCTCATTTGGGAACAGCGGGAGCGTTTTCGTATGCTACCGGTTGAACCGAATTACCCTGCGGCGGCCATCATTATACTGGCCTGCATGGTTTTGCTTCTCGTCTCCCGCAACAGTGCTGTTATCCAACTGGAGGCGGTTTCTCTTTTTCTAATCATTCCCGGCATGCTGCTTTTGCTTTTTGGTTGGCAGGTCACCCGGGCCTCTTTATTGCCATGGCTCTATCTAAGTTTCATGCTGCCATGGTTTGATCTCTTTCTGGAGCGTTTCCAGCCTTCGTTTCAACAGATCACCGCCATATTGGGAAGCAAACTGCTTAGTCTAGTTTACCCTGTTTTTTTAGATGACACCTATATTCATTTGCCATCAATCAGCATGGTAGTGGCACGGGAATGCAGTGGCGTTAATTTTTTTATCTCGGTTCTGGCAATCGGTATCCCCTTGGTCTATCTCACTCAGCGAGGCTGGATTCGTGCGGTGGTGGTGCTTGCTTTCGGTTTGATTATCACCATGCTGGCTAATGGGGTTCGGGTGGCGATAGCTGGAATTTTGGGAGAAAATTTTGGGGTGGCGTTGCTACATGGGCCTTCGCATATTTTGCAGGGTTGGTTTGTCGCCTGGGTCGGGTGGGTTGGAATTTTCGTGGTTAACTGGCTTGTTGTCCGTAAAACGACGATAACAGGCCCGAAACTATGCGAACGATGGATGTCCCGTCCCAAGGTGGTTGGACAAAACCAGCAGAGGCTTGGTATAGCTTCGCGACAGATTTATATTGCAATTTTACTGATATCCCTTTGCACAATAGGCATTTATTTTGCTTCACCCAGCCCTGTATCATTACCTTTACCTCTCGAAAAGCTGCCAAACATGCTGATCAATTGGAAAGGCACTGATACTGAAGGAAGCGGCTGGAGCGCATTTTTTCAAGGAGCGGATGATCAGATAGGCAGAGTGTATCGTTCAACTCGTTATAATGATTCCATTTACCTTTATATTGCCTATTTCAATAAACAAAGTGAAAGGAAACGCCTTGTAAGTAAATTTTCCAAACCCATGCATATACATGCCAAGGAGATTGATCTGCACCACCTGGTAGCAGAGGGTATTCCGCAGAAAGTAAATAGAACAACTTTAGAACAGAACGGTATTTTTTATGATGTTTTCTTCTGGTACCAGTTTCGAGACGGAAAAACTGTTACAACTCGAAATCGGGCACGATTGATGGCCCTTGAAAATGGCATTCTGCATCGGCAGAACGATGGCGCTGCTGTGCTGATTGCCGTTCGCAAGGATTCTGGAAAAGATACTAAAAATTCACTCGATATCCCCGAAGCAATTTCTGCCTTTCTCAAGGATGCTGGTTCGGAAATTAACCGGTTCCTTCCCTGAACACATTGAATAGTTATAGCCTCAATTATTGTGTTGGCAAGGAAGGGAGCTAAAGACTCTTGATTGCGGTTGCTGCCTATTAGTCTTTTTAAAGCCTGGCAATGTTTGGCTTGTCATATAAAGGACAAAACACTTGAAAGCGTTGAAAGAACAAGTAGATTTCTCACATACATTCGGGATGACAGAGGAGGAGTGCATGGGGATAAAGGGAGCACCACCCCTGTCATTTTGACCGCATGGAAGAAATCTCGGGAATCCTCCCCATGCCTTCAGTATGACAATGGCTATGGATAATGACTGCGTAAAGCATCCAAGCAAAAAGGGCACGTTGAATGCGACAGCGAATGATTTCAACGGCAAATCAAATTTTTAGTAAACAGTCTCCTCTTCCGTCGGGGTTTTCTGCTGTTTTGATTGAAACCAGGGAGGAACTAGAGCAGCTTGCTTCGCAGTGGAACAAATTGTTGCACGCGTCTGAGGCGGATACTATTTTTCTGACTTGGGAGTGGATATCCTCTTGGTTGAAAACAGTTCTTCCTGATGCCTCACTTATGGTGGCTGCCGTCCGGGATTCGGAACAGCATCTTGTCGCTTTAGCTCCTTTTTATCGATCTCGTTTTCATCTCTTCGGCTGTATTCCATATCAATGTCTCCGTATGCTTGGCGATACCAATTCAGGTGCGGAGTATCCGGACATCATCGTTAAGCGCGGCATGGAAGATATGGCCCTTCCCTTGATAGCCCGTATATATAGGGAACATGCTAGAAAATGGGATTGGGTTTGGCTATCAAATATAGCCGGTTGGACAGGAGCATTGAAACGCCTCTCGAATGTCTTCCAACAAACTACCATTATTATAAAAAAAACTCCTTATTCCTTCAGTTCAGTACACTTGCCAAGTTCATGGGTAGATTTCGTTTCCTTGCTGCCCAAAGGACGAGCTTCCATACTTCAACGCCAAGAACAACGTGCAATCCGGAGTCATGCGTTGGAAATTCATCGATGTTGTCGAGCGGAAGAGCTTCCCTTTTTTTTAAATAATTTTTTTAGCCTCCATGTTAAGCGCTGGCGGGCTAAGGGGCAGCATGGCAGTTTTGCACGCTGCCCTAGGATGGATGATTTTTATCGTGATTTCGCTTTTAAAGCGTTAGAAAATTGCTGGCTTGCTTTTTTTACTCTCGAGGTAGATGGTATTCCAACGGCCAGCCAATATGGATATATTTATAATAACATTTATCATCAACTCCAGGAGGGTTATGACCCGGAAGGTCTGCCCGGATTAGGTAACGTTTTGAGAGCGAAAAGTATTCAGTGGTGCATTGGGCAAAATATACAGGAATATGATTTTTTAGGGCTCCATTCACCTCATAAAGCTTCATGGGGTTCAGTGGAGCGATGGGGGTGGCGGCTCTTTCTCGGTCGTCGAACTATAGACAGTCTGCTCCTTAAAAGTGCTGGAATCTGGCCGTCTGGACGATTTATCAAAATCGAATAATTATTGAGCCTTTTTTCAACGATGTTGATGTCCGTTTTTCTATCCCTCTCATCTGAGGCGAGGGCGCGGCAAATTTGATATCGTGGAAACGCAATAAATGAATACAGGTAACGGATAAAAACGATATACTTATCAATTCTCGACCCTTCCTTCACTACCCTCATTCTTTTGCAACATTATGCAATCTCCAGTCTGGTATTTTCGACGTCTCAAAAGCATGTCTCCCATAGAAATTTTATGGCGTATCCGAGGGAAATGCATTGAGTTGATTGATGCATATCAAATTACCCGAGGTGCTATTCCTTCTCTTGACCATGCAATGTCAAAAGCAAAGAGAAGTAATTGGCAGCCGCCGTTTCGGGTGTCAGACATCAAGGTTGGTGACTGGGTGAGGGACCAGGCATCCACAGATGAACGCACATGGTGTGCTGAACTGATCACTCAGGCGGACAGCATCGCAGCGAACAAGCTTTCATACTTCCATCTTCACGAGCATGATCACGGCCATCCGATACAGTGGAACAAAGACCACGGCAGCAACATCGTCGCGCCGATGCGATTGGCACACAAGATCGATTATCGCGATTTCAATGAAGCGGGTGACTGCAAACTGGTTTGGGAGCCAAACCGTCATCAGCACGTGGTGGTGCTTGCGCGGGCCTATCGTGCCAGTGGCAATGAAAAGTATGCCGTGGCCATCAAGGAACAGCTTGAATCCTGGATGGATCAATGTCCGTATGGCTACGGCATGAATTGGCGCAGTCCCATGGAGCTTTCCATCCGCCTGATCAACTGGATATGGAGCATTGATCTGACTCTGGAATCGGGTATCTTCAGCGGGAGGTTCCGTGATCAATTGTTACACAGTATCTATCTGCACCTCTCCGAGATTACTAGAAAATATTCTCGGGGTTCATCGGCCAACAATCATCTCATCGGAGAGGCGAGCGGTGTGTTTATCGCCAGCTGTTACTTCCCGCAATTAACCAACGCCGAAAAATGGCAAAATGAGAGTTTCGAAATTCTCTGTCGTGAAATCGAATCCCAGACCTTTGGAGATGGTTGTAACAAAGAGCTAGCGCTGGAATATCAATTCTTCGTCCTTCAATTTTTTCTCTTATGTGGTTTGGTGGGCAGATGGTGTGGTAAGGATTTTCCCCGGCAATACTGGCGAAGTATTGAACAGCAGCTTTTTTTCGTCGGAAAATTGCAGGAAGGTGGAGGTAAGCCGGTCTTTTTTGGCGATGCAGACGACGGCTATGTCCTGAATCTTGGCGATGCGCACACAGACCCAAAGCCTTTGCTTGCTGCCGGTGCCCTGCTTTTCAATAACGGTCAATGCAAAACATGGGCGCCTGATTACCCCCAAACCCTTCGATGGCTTTTTGGCGCTGCTGGCAGGGAGCAATTCGCTTCCCTGGTCACCAATCAAGAAAATTGCGCGCCCCTTGTTTCGCATGCCTTTCGAGAGAGCGGTTTCTATCTATTGCAGAAAGGATACTCCAGTACAACCGACCGCATAAGTGTGCTTTTTGATTGCGGACCACTTGGTTTTGGTTCAATTGCCGCTCATGGGCATGCGGATGCCCTGAGTTTTACCCTCAAAGCGTTTGGTGAGGATATCCTGATTGATCCTGGAACATATGACTATTTCACCTATCCACAGTGGCGTAACTATTTTAAAAGCACCTTGGCGCACAACACGTTGGAGGTGGATGGGCAGAACCAGTCGGAGGTGCTCGGCCTTTTTTTATGGGGAAAACGAGCAACCGCCAAGTGTCTTGATTGGCAACCTTCAGTCAATGGCGGCGTCGTTAAAGGCGAACACGACGGCTATAGAAGGCTTGATGATCCGGTGTTGCATCGCCGGACCCTGCAACTTGCTGGGGATCAACGGTGTCTTCAAATTACCGACGAAATTTTCGCAAAAGGACGGCATGATATCCGCCTAGTCTTGCATTTTGCCCCAAACTGTACCATCGAAAGGCTCGATGCGACGGGATTCCGCATCGCCTGCCGGAATGGATGCGCTACCCTGCGTCTGGACGGCAATTTTGTCACTGAGATATTCCAGGGTAGTCTGCAGCCGCCTCTCGGTTGGGTGAGCAATGGCTATCACCAGAAACAGCCCTGCCCGACCCTTGTGGCCAAAGCTAATATTTTCGGGAACACGACCACCTCTTGCTTCATTTCTCTGCAATGATGGAAAAGATATTTCCGACTACCCATGGTGACCTTTACACTCCTTTTGCCTCTTTTGAAGAGCTTTTTCTGCATGCTGACCGCCGGAATGAGCTGGTGTGGCTTTTTTCGAGCAACTTTTTTTTACCCTGGGAAAGGCTCACCACTTGGAAGATACAAACGGTTATTAATAAGTACGTTAATCGCCGGACATTGAAATCGTGATCGGTAAACAGCTCATGCTCAACAAGCTGAAATATCGTTAAACAGCACAATTTTTAACTGATGGAATGTACGCTGATTAACGACCGCCTTAATAGATAGAACATAGCTAGCTAGCGATAGGTAGAACAAAGAGTTATGAACAAACGAATCATTTTGGCTTATGTAATCACTATACATGTATTTTTAGGAATTGTGTTGGCAAAGAGCAATTTTATAAAACTTGTATCAAATAAGCTTAACCTTACCACAGCTCAAACAGAAATTGCAGAGTATTTCAATCAAATGCTTGCCTACCACTCACGAATGGATGGAAATGTGCCGAACGAATCAGTGATCTTTATCGGTGACAGTATAATCCAGGGGCTAGCAGTGACAGCAGTGGTAAACCCTTCCGTCAATTATGGCATCGGCAATGATACAACTGTTGGAGTTTTAAAACGTCTCCCTGTTTACCATTCGATTGAGAGGGCAAGTGCTGTCGTCATTGCTATCGGTATTAATGACATGAAATATCGATCTAATGAAGAGATCCTCTCCAATATGAAAGCCATATCGAATCACCTACCGAAAAATATTCCAATTATTTTCAGTGCGGTATTGCCGATAAACGAGGCTAGGCGAACCGATTGGCAAGGAAGAAACCATACTCGTATTAAAGAATTCAACTTGCAGCTGAAAAAATGGGTCGAGGCATCAGATAATATTTTCTTTGTAGACGCAGGACCACAACTTTCTGATGAAAAAGGAAATCTTGCAGACCAATTCCATGAAGGTGATGGTATGCATCTGAATTCACGCGGTAATGCTATCTGGATTCAACAACTCACAGGTGCAATACGATATGCTCGAGGCACTATTTCAAATTTGCACGGTAATTCAACTGTACCGCTTACGTTACAGTGAGATTGTGGGCAGGATATCTCTGAAAAAAGAAACAACGAATTCTTCTGCCACGATTTTTCTTTCATTCCAGACCAACGGTATCAAGGTACAGTACCAGCGGTTTTTCTTCTTTCACCACAAAAAAGCCGAGACCACGAATATCAGCAAGGTCCATTCTTCGCTCCAGCGGAGCAGCGTATACCTGCGCAAGAGGTATCATGATTCTCGTCCAGTCGCCTGCTGACAACGAAAAAATCTGACTATACAAGTCGCTGTACGGTTTCTTCCCTTGTTCATGCAAGGCATCATGAATTCGAACATGGAAAGAAACCGGTTGCGAGGTCGGATTGTAGACGGCGAAATGAAGATGCGAATATCTCTGCCAGTTGGACGGAAAATGTTTCAACATCATCCCTGACCATGGACCTGGGAAAAAAGAAAGTCGCAGGCTGTGCTGACCTTGAAACGCTTGCTCGCCTGAAATGGATGCATACGCGGTCTTACCCTCGAAGCGACTTGCTTCAAAAGGTGTCTCAAAGTCAGTCAACAATGGAAACTGATGCTCTGCGAGTCTCTCGTCGGTAAAAGAACTGAAAACCGGCCAAAAAACAAGACCAAGCAAGAGTATCGCTAATCCATGAAGGACAGAAGGTGTTCTTCCTGCACAACGTGCACGAAAAGAGAGGAAAAGCAGCACTCCAGTCGTGTCGCCCACAATATCCGAAAACTCAAGAGATTTTCCGGAAATGAAACTTTGGATCCATTCTATAGTAAAGGCAAAACAGATAGCTATAAAAAAAAATAAACTCAACTTTTTGATTGAATTGCAGTGTGAAAACTGAGGAAAAAGCTGACAGGAAAAGTGACATATTAGAAAAAAAACAAGGACATGTCCAGTTTCCCAAAGATGATATAATGAACGAGTCCTGATGTCCGGTAAATATAAGGACGGAAGAAGCAGGGCAACAAGTGTGATTACAAGAGTTGTGAGGAGTAGAGCATTCTTCTTTATGAAAATAGAATCCAGCAATAGTGGCCCCTCTTTGTGTGGCGAATATTTACCTCGTCATCAACTTTCGCATCACCCAAAGAGGAGCCTTTATTTCATTATTCAGCACTTCCGTACACATCTCGACAGATAGCGTCTGTTTTTCTTGCAGGAGATGGGAAATCACCAGTGGAAGCGTATGCCCAATCTTGATAGCCGCACTCTGTTGTTGCTTTGGTTGTTCTGTAGGTCGCACCAAGGTCACTCGAGGTAACCACTCCAAGCCAGTACCATTTTCCCTGCTCCAGGGTAACATTCTTAGTGAGCTGGGCGTGCAATGTTTCCGGACTCCCATCCGCCTGTGTAGTCAATATTTCGGATGTAACTCCCAGTTGGGTTTCCGGTTCACCGTTAGCATCGGTAAAGATTGCAAAACGCGCCTTTATTCCGGGACCGTTGGTATCCTTCACCCTTAACGAGAGATGAGTAATTGTACAGGAAGTGGTTGCCTGTTCTCTGGACCATTTGATCGAGTTGCGGGAAGTTGTCCATGTCGAAGCACTGTTATTTGTGCCAACAACTTTAATACCTGTCTGGCACAAATTGGCATAATTAATAATTTGCTGGCTCATGGCAATGCCGTTGGCATTGTCTTGAACAGTCAGTGTCACGGGGTAGGTGCCGGGTGGGTATTCGGCAACCGCTGTCACTCCGCTTGCCTTGGTTCCGTTCCCCAAATCCCATTGGTAATTGGTTATCGATCCGTCCGGGTCTGATGAACTGCTGGCATCCAGATTAACTGTGTTGCCGCTGATGCTGTAGGTGAATGAGGCGATCGGTGCCTTATTCGTTGCCTGGGCATCGGTAATGGTGACCCCTTTGAGACTGCCGGAGAAGTCGGCGGCGGTTGCGGCTGTGAGCAGGGGGAGGGAAATCAGCCCGGCTAGCACCGCATGTTGCGTTCCTTTCAACCAGAAAGAGGCCATGGCGCCGAAGGAGGTCGGGGACGGCAATGAACAAGAGGATGGGATATTATTCTTCATTAGTGCGCTCCTGAAGTTTCTATAGGATTGAATATGCGTTTCGGAATTGATGACGTTAGGTTTCATGGTGTGTAGGTAATGTTGTTTGATGGCGTGCTGTTGCCACCAGTTTTTTCAATTGCCTGGATGGTGAAGGCTGTGGTGGTGGTCGGCTGTGTTATTTCACAGCTCAGTTGTCTGGCGGTTGGGGTGTCGCTGGTGCAGATGGGCTCGCCGTTGGCCAGAACCTGGAAGCCGGTGATGGTGGTTTCCAGGGCGGCATCGAATGTCCAAGCAAAGCTGGTAAGCACCTTTTCCTCCGGCTGGTTGAGCGCGATGTACCCGACGGTTTCTGCCGGATGGGTCACTTCGCTGTCCTTCGACTGCTCCTCTTCCACTTTCACCTGAAAGCCGGTGGCCGTAAGTTGCTGCACACGCAGGGCTGAGGTGTCGGTGTTGGCGGTGGTTTGCATGCCGGCCAGCAGCAAAGGTGCCTGGCTGAACGACGTCTGGTGCGTGGGGTTATACCAGGCATTGGTCACGGCATTGGCGGTGTTGGCGACTTCGAACTGCACCGAGCCGATGGCTCCTTTGCCGGGTTCCCATGCAATGAAGTTGACTGTTTCATTGACATGGGTGTTCTTATTGAGTTCCTGCTCCCTGAAGTAATAGGAGAAGCCGGTGGTTAGTACGCTCTTGACGCGACCGCTGATGGTGTCCGCCTCATTTGCCGAGGCAATGGTGGTTAAGACTACCGGCTTTTTGGTAAAGGCTTTGCTGAACGAGACGGTTTTGAAGCTGGTCGTGCCCGCAAAGCTGCCAGCTTCCACCGAGGAACCATCGGACAGGGTATGGCGTCCCTTTTCCATGACCAGGTAGCTGACTGTCTCTTTCGGGTGCGTACCGTCCAGATAGTTCCACTCGGCAAACTTAATGTCAAATCCGGTTGCGTTAACATTACGCAGGCGAATGACGCCGGGGGCGGCATCGTTGTACCCGGCCGGGCCAGCGATGACGACAGGATTCTGGAATGTTGAGGTCAGGGAGACTCGTACCCAGTCACCGGAGACCGCAACTTCTCCCATTTCGATGTTCAAAGCCGTGGTTTGCTGCTCTTCGGATTGAGCCGTGATTGTTGTCCCGGTTGAGCCACTGGCACCCAGGTTGTCCACGACCTGAAGGGTCACGGTGAAGGATGCTGCTGTGGTGTAGGTATGAGTGACGGTTTTTCCCGTTGCCACGCTGCCGTCGCCGAAGTTCCAGGTGTAGGAAGCGATGGAACCGTCGCTGTCGGTGGAGGCGGAACCATCGAAGGTGACCGTCAGGGGTGCCGTACCGTTCACCGGCGTGGCGCTGATGATTGCAGTCGGCGCTTTGTTGGTGAGAACTGCCGCAGTCACCACAACCGGGGTGCTGGTCGAGTTGGACAGTCCCTTGCTGTCGGTAACCGTCAGGGTGGTGTTGTATGTGCCGGCTGAGGTGAAGGCGTGGGATGCGCTTGCTCCAGTGGCGGAAGCGCCATCGCCGAAGCTCCATGAATAGGCGGTAATCGTAGCGCCATTTGCGGCGGTAGAACCGGAGCCGTCAAAACTCACCGTCAGCGGCGCCGGGCCTGCGGCACTTGACGAAGAGAGAAGAGCGGTCGGCGGAGTTGCCGGAGTAGCCGCTTCGGCTACGGTCACTGTGGCGGAGGCAATGCTGGTCTGGCCGGAGGTATCGACCACGGTCAGTTTAGCCGCGTATGTGCCTGCACTGGTGTAGACATGATTGGTGCTGTCTCCAGTGGCGGTGGCGCCGTCGCCGAAATCCCATTGGAAGGACGAAATGTTGCCGGTTGAAGAGGTCGCGTTGAAGTTCACGGTAAGCGGTGCCGTCCCGGTGAGGGAAGCGGAGGTAATGACCGCTTTCAAGGTGCCACTGCCGGTCGGTTCGTCTTCCGGACTGGTGTAGGTGAGAAGGTTGGAGAGACTGCTTTCCGTGCCGTCAGTGTGCACGGCGGTCATGTTATAAGAAACAGGTGTGCTGTTGATGTCAACTGTACAGCCCAGTTGCCGGGCCGCTGGATCCGTAGTTTGGCAGATAAGGACATTGTTCTGGTAGAAGCGGAAGCCGGTGAGGTCCGTTGTGGCGCTGTATTCCCAAGCGAAAGTGACGAGCTTGGTGCTGAACAGTTCCGGATAGGCGGTCGGGTCAAAGACGAGGAGATTGGAGGCGGTGCTCTCGGTCCCGTCGGTGGCTACCTTGGTCATGGAGAACGTCATGATTCCCTGAATGAGATCAGCTTGGCAGCCGAGGGTGGTGGCGGTAGGGGTGATTGTTTCGCAAAGCAGTCCATTATTCAGGTAGATACGGTACCCTTGCAGGGTGGCAGGATCGGTCGATGATTGCCAGGAGAAGGTGAACAGCTTGCTGCCGGTGGTTTTTGGCAACGGCTCGGTCGTGTCTGGAGGCGTTGTTGTGTCGCTGGTGGTAGTAAAGGGAAATTGTGCTGAATGAGGGCTTTCTGTATTGTCGCTGAAGGTGGCGGTCAGGGTGAAATTGGTTGTGTCTTTGGTCAGCGACACTTGGCAATCCATGGCGGTAGCATTGGGATCCTGGGTCTGGCAGGCAAGAGAACCTTCCTGATAGAGCTTGTATCCGGTGACCTCCGAGGAAGTCGGCGGCGTATATCCCCATTCCACATGAATGGATTGAGTGGCGGCAAGGGCAAGAGCCGGCATCCAGCAAAGAAGCGCGGCCAGGAAGCGGATTATTATGAGATGCATCGTTGTCCCCAATGAAAAGTTGAGAGTACCGTAAATCGTTGCAAGCTTTGATGCACAGAATATGCCATGGGGGAATATTTAAATATTTACTTTGATTACGGTTCTTTAGTGGTTCTTTGGGGGTCGTCGCCTGTCGGGCGATTACCTTTTGGTAACTTCAGTGGCTTCCGTTGCGGTCATGCAAGGGCCGGTCAATGCGCTTTGGAAAGGGCCCATTGGGTCCACTCGTATTGGCTGGACGAGAGATCATTTTTTTTGCTGGTGATGAATTTGGCCAGGGAATCGGTGGAATCAAAGGTGATGGAGTAATACCCGGTGGCGTGAGTCCCCCTGCCGAGCAAGGTAGCTTTGCCGGATCGTTCGATGCCAACCATCAGGTCGTGATTTTTATAGATGACCGCATCGGCGGTCCGGGTGACAGTCCCGTATTTGGCCTGCATATAAAAACGATAGGTAAAACCGGCCACGATAATGGTCAAAATGAGGGCCATTGTGGACATGACCTTGGCGTAGCGGGTGTAACTTTGCGGATTGAAGATGTCGCTAATCGATACACGAACATGACGCTTGATGGCCTGATGAATATCGTTCTGCCGCGCCAGGCAGGGTTGCACGGCATTGCCCGTGAAATTCTCGATATCGTTAATCGCCTCCGTGTCCGAGGGATCAGCCATGGCTACTTTGAGAATGGTGTCGCCCTCCAGCGCCAAAGGGAACACTTCATATTTGGTGCAGAGATATCGGGGCAACAGTCCCTTTGCCGCTGGGTTGTATTCCCGTTCGATATCAATAATCGGCATCTCAAATTGCGAGGAGAGTATTTCCAGCAATTGATCGCTGGTAATGGTCCCCATTTTAACGAGAATCCGCCCCAGCCTGCGGTTGCCACCCACCTGCATTTTCAAGGCCCGATTGCAGTCTTCCATGCTAATCAAGCCGGCATCGATCAGGAGTTCGCCTAAACGTTTCTTATCAGACATGGTGATTCTCCTAGGAAAACAAGGGGTTGGAGGAAATTTCTCTAACTTGCTGAGAAATTGTTCTTTTTGTATAGTATAGATTAATTATATGGCTCTATTCGGGAAAAGATCAAGAGGGAAAAATATCGGGAGCCTCTTGTATAATGACGAGATCATTGATTTGATCTGATTGTTGAAAAACAACAGTGATTTTTTGTCGTCATTTCGAGCGGTAGCGAGAAATCTCGCTTTTCGAAGCAAAAGATTTCTCCCGTTGGTCGAAATGACACGGGTGGTATACCCTTTATCCCCGTGCACTCCTCTCAGTCATCCCGAACATACGTGAGGGATCTCCTTGTTCCTTGAACCCTTTCAAGGTTTGAACCTTTATCTGGTCCTTTATATGACACGGTATGCTTCGTATTTTTTTGCAGGTGGCTTCGAAAGAAGGGATTGACGCAGCGGTAATGGCACCCCGTCAATCCGGGAGAGGAGTGTGGCTCATGTAAGGTAAGGCTGGGAGGGAGGGCTATCGGTATTACCGGCACCGAACGCGGCACACCCCTAAAAGACCGGTCAAAAAGAGTAGGGCTGATGATGGTTCCGGAATGGGCGTTGCGTCGCGCACAGCGATGGCGTAGGCATAGGTGTTGGTTGTGTCGAGGAATTGGGCGCCGTGTTGAAAATCAAATTTCCATGCGGCTTCTTCACCGTTTAATTCTGAAGTTGTTCCAAACCAGTAATAGCTTGGTTGGAGACTGTTGAAAGGCGTGGTGTCTTCACCGAGCCCGTACGTTTGGTTTAATGTTCCATCTGGGGCCATTTTTCCTTGTAGTCCCAGGCCGAGATAAAACAGATGCCCCAGTTCGCTCACCGTCACATTATATTTTTTCCCATTGCTGCCGTCATATCCCCATCCGTTGCCAGGGGGCGTGGTTGGCAGGCGCCAGTCACTGTATCCTCCATATTTTTGTTCGTTCAGGCTGGCCAACCATGCATTGGCTTCTTGCCACGTCATTTTTGTATTTTGGTCGAATTTACCGTCTTGCATCCAATACAAGCCGAAATCAGCGTCGTATATCAGCGAACCTTCCAGTGTCAGGCTGCATGCGAAAGCCGAGGGAGATAAAAAACAAACAACAGCTAAAAGGACCGGGATGGTTGAGGAAAGGACGCCCACTTCATTTCTCCATCGTTTGGGTTGGGAGGGATGAATTTGAATGGCACTACGGCTTGTTAAACGACTGTAGCGATTTTGTAAAGTAAAATGGTGGGAATACAAGAGAGAGATTGCAAGTGGAGCATGCTGCGCAACTTTGGTGCCCGCCGGCTGTATTAATGGAACAAGCCGGCGGGCGAATTGGGCATCACTCGCCGGTAGTTGCTTCCGGTTTGATTTTTTCGATGATTTTGTCGCCGATCCCCTTTACCTTGGTAAGATCGTCAACGGTTGCGAATTTGCCGTTGGTGGTGCGATAGGCGACAATGGCTTCAGCCTTGGCCTTGCCAATCCCGTTGAGTGTTGCCAGTTCATCCGCTGTGGCCGTGTTGATGTTTACTTTTGCGAACGCGGCTGTCGCAAAAAAGAGAACGAGCATAAGGGTCAGGAACAGCTTTTTCATGGGGCCTCCATTTTAGGGGGTGAGAGGAAAATGGTAAATACAGCTTGGCTCAATGGTATGTAAAATCTGCAAGCAGTGTCAAATTGAAAAAAGAGTGTAACTTTTTAATGTAGTGTAATAAATGGCTGAGATTCGTTGTGCCGCAACGACTTTGAGGGAATTAGCAGTCATCTCATTTTTTTATTCAAGCTCACTGAGGAGAGGGGTATGACCAGTTTTTCATCAGCTGATTATTCTGAAAGTTTGATTGTTCATTTTCGGAGGGCCGAAGGCCTGCGAGAGGAAGCAGTCGGATTACCAGCGATCGATTTAAACAGTCGCCAGCTTTACGATCTCGAGTTGTTGCTCAACCGCGGTTATTACCCGCTCAACGGTTATCTCAATCAAGAGGATTATCTGCAGGTCTTGGAGAAGATGCGCCTTGTGGATGGCACGGTATGGCCCATGCCGATCTGCCTGGATGTCAAGGCTGAATTGGCAGCGAACCTGCAGCCAAGCCAACGGGTGGCGCTAAATGACCAGGAAGGCTTTCTCCTGGCCATTCTCACAGTCGGTGAGGTCTGGCGGCCAGAAAAGGCGCAGGAGGCTGAAGCTGTCTATGGAACAAGCAATCCGGAGCTGCACCTGGGGGTGAAGAATCTCTTCCAGAAAACAGCAGAATGGTATGTGGGTGGTCAGGTAGAAGGAGTGTCGCTTCCCATCCATTATGATTTTCGCAATCTTCGTCTTACACCTGCAGAGACACACCGGCGATTTACTCAGTACGGTTGGCGGCGAGTACTCGGATTTCATACCCGTGAATATCTGCATTGCGCGCACAGGGAGATGGTCCTGGCCGCGGCCCGCGAGATTAATGCCTCCATTTTTATCCATCCGGCGGCGGGATTAGAGCATCCCGGCAACCGGGATCACTACACCCAAGTGCAGTGTTATCAGGAGTTTGTCAGGCATTTTCCGGCAAATATGATCCTTCTCGGGATTGTTTCCTTGGCGGATCGGTTTGCCGGGCCGCGAGAGGCGCTTTGGCATGCGATGATCAGAAAAAATTTCGGTTGCAGCCATTTCATGGTGGCCAAAGACCATGGAGATCCTTTTGCCGGGTTAAATGCGCCACTTTTTTACCGACAAGGGGCAGCGCAGCAATTGGTGGCAGACATGGCGAGCGAGACGGGAATTGTAATGGTGCCGGAACGGCCAATGGGTTATGTCGAAGAAAAGGCGCAGTATGTGTTTCTGGACAACGTCGGCGAGAATGAATCGGTCAAAACCATCACCTCACAGGAGCTGAAAAGGCGCTTGGAGTGGGGGTTGGAAATACCGGAATGGTACTCGTATAAAAATGTCATCAGTGAACTGCGCCGCGCCTTCCCGCCTCGATCCCAGCAGGGTTTCACCGTTTTTTTGACTGGACTGTCCGGTTCCGGTAAGTCGACTATTGCCAAGGTGCTCATGGTGCGGTTCCTCGAAATGAGCCATCGACCAGTAACCCTGCTTGATGGCGATATTGTGCGGAAAAACCTTTCGTCGGAGTTGAATTTTTCTGCAGCGCACCGCAATCTCAATGTTACCCGGATAGGCTATGTAGCCAGTGAAATTACCAAAAATGGGGGGATCGCCCTGTGCGCGCCGATTGCTCCTTATGCGGAATCCAGAGCAGCTAACCGGGAGTTGATCAGCCGCTACGGGGGCTATATAGAAGTTTTTGTGTCGACACCCCTTGAAGTGTGTGAACAGCGGGATCGCAAGGGTCTGTATGCCAAAGCCAGAAAAGGTTTGGTTAAAGGCGTAACTGGCATTTCTGACCCCTATATTCCGCCGGAGAATCCAGAGTTAACCATCGACACCAGCATAATGACGCCAGCCGAGGCTGTTCAGGAAATACTGCTTTATTTGGAAGAGCAAGGATATATTTCCTGATCAGACGGAAGACCCTAAGGAAAGGAAAATGAAGGAAACGGGTCGAGCGGGCAGCTTTTCTATTGTTGTTATTGGGATGAGCCTGCTAATCGGCACCCCTTTCTTTTTTTTGGGGGGGCCGGGATACTATGCTTCCCGTTCCTTTCAGGCCGCCTGGGATCTTGGCCATATCCTCTTTTTTCTATTGCTGACTCTCTGGCTGCACAGCCGGTTGCGGGAGAAGTTGGTTGCCTTCTCCCCCCGCACGTTTTTTTTCACGATATTTTCCTTTGTTTTTTTTGCCGGTTTTTTGGTCGAAATATTGCAGATGTTCGATAGCCACCGTTCTCCGGACATGGTGGACGTACTTCGCAACCAACTGGGCTGCTTGCTGGCGTTTGCCTTTTTCATCCGGCCGTGGTTGTTTGGCAAGCCGCAGGTTCAGTATTTATTCAGGGCGGGAGTTGTGGCGCTGCTGGCGCTGGCCATCTGGCCGCTGTCTTGGTCGCTGATCGATGAGTACCAGGCTGCCCGGCAATTCCCGCTGCTGGCGGATTTTGAAACTCCTTTTGAGCGCTCCCGGTGGGTCAATGTCGACCAATTGCGCGAGGAAACCAAAATAGTGCGGCATGGCAGCAAGTCGGTTCGGGTGCAGTTATCGACGAATAAATACTCGGGGATAAGCCTTTTTCATTTTCCCCGTGATTGGCGCGGCTACCGGACGTTGCACTGGAGCGTTTATAATCCTCAGGAGGCTGGACTGGTCCTTAACAGCCGCATTAATGACATCCACCATAGAAAGCACGATATGGAATTCAGTGACCGGTACAATCAGCAGTTCATTCTGGAGCATGGCTGGAATGACCTCGTCATTCCTCTGGAGAGAGTGAAAACCGCGCCCAAGGGTCGAGCAATGGACATGGAGCATATCGAGGGATTTGGCTTGTTTGTGGTGCAACAGCCGCATTCTCAGGCGATCTATCTTGATCACGTCTATCTCGGTCAGTGAGGCGCCGTGAATCGGCTTTATCGTCCTCGATCCTTTTTTTCCCTGCTGCTGACCGGCTTTATTTTTGTTGCCTTGCCGCTGATCGTGGCGCTCGTCAGTTCGATCCAGATTCTTGATGGTCTGATGCAACAGAGTGCTGTGGCTGTGTTCCGGTCGGTCGGAAGAATCGACAGCTGCCGGAAGGTAGCGGATCTCCTGCATCGTCAGGAGCGATCGGCTCGATTATACACGGTCTTGCATGAAGCGGAGCACTTGGAGGATGTCAAGGCCAGGCACCTGGAGGTGGGGGATTTGCTCCACCAATTTGCCGCGCTTAACCCGGACAATGGACTGTCTCCGCTGATCGAACAATTGCAGGTGAAAGAGCGCGACTTGGTCGCGGCCTTGACCAACGCTTCTGGTGAAGCCTCTGCCAGAAAAATCACCCAGGATGTCGCGCTTGGCGGCTACAGTGCAATCGGCGCGATTGTTTCGCAGTTGGAACAATTGAGCAACTCCATGATGATCCAAGAGGTTGATATCATCAAGGAACGGGTGCAGGATAACAAAAAAACCCTGGTCTGGCAGGTTTCAGGCTTAATCGGCTTCAGTGTGCTGCTGGTGGTCCTGTTTATTTCGTTGATCAATAAACCGATCAGCCAGTTGGACCGGGGAATCGAGCGTTTGGGCGAGGGTGATTTCGCTACCCCTATCGTTGTTTCCGGTCCCCGCGATCTCGAATCGATAGGAGCCAAGCTTGATTGGCTGAGGAAACGGCTCAATACATTGGACCGGGAAAAAGTACGGATGCTGGCCCATATATCTCACGAACTCAAAACACCGCTCGCCTCCATCAAGGAGGGGGCCGGACTGCTCAAGGATGGATTGGTGGGGCCGCTGAACGGCAACCAGGCCGAGGTGGTGGGCATTCTCGATAACAATTGCAGTAAGCTGCAGAAACTTATTCAGAATATCCTGGATTTTAACATGGCGCAGGCCAGGGAGATGCCACTCGATTTTGAGGTTATCCGGATGGACGCCCTCGTGGCCGAGGTCGTCGAGGATCATCGCAACGCCATGCTTGCCAGGAATATTCAATTTGCCGCGGATTTTCTGCCGGTGCGAGTCAGCGGTAACCGGAAGCAGTTGAAAACGGTGATTGACAACCTCCTGGCCAATGCGGTCAAGTTTACCCCGGACAATGGTGAAATTGGCATTTTTATGAAACAAAAGGCCAGTACCCTGCATCTTGTGGTTGAGGATACCGGTCCGGGCATCAGTGAGGAAGATCGAGCTCAGATTTTTCTGCCTTTTTTTCAAGGTGGACAGAAAAATCGGTCCGTTGTCAAGGGGTCTGGTCTGGGGCTTGCAATCAGCAAGGAATATATTCAGAATTGCGGCGGAACGCTTCGATTGTTGCCTGGCGACCAAGGGGCGCGTTTTGAAGTCACCATGACGTGTGTGCGGGAAGAAACGGAATGAAAGAAAGTGTTATCGTCGTTGTTTTATTGTCGGGATTGCTGCTGGGTGGTTGCGCGGGAGGCTTTGGGCGCAAGGCGGAACCGCCCAAGGAAAAAATTGTCGTGCAGGCAGCGGCCACCGACACGATCCTGTCCTGCTTTGCGGGAAATGAGAAGATGTCCCGCAAACAGTTTATTGCCGCATATAAAACGGCCCATGCCACGGTCGCTCGCGCCGATGAAGCCGACATGCTCCGCTTCATCTGTTTGAGCCTGCATCAGCATGCTTCCTACAAGCAGTTTAAGGAGGGGATGGAGGCGCTCTCCCGGCATATCAAGAACCACCCGGAGAGTGCTGCCGGACTCAAGGGGATCCATCTGTTGATGCAGCGAATCGAACGGGAAAAGATCGTCAAATGGACCCAAAACAATAAAAGCATGGAGGAAAAAGAGGGGTTGGAAGCGGAAAACAGGGAATTGCTGGAACGCAACGAGGCCTTGGAAAACAGTGCCGTGCAAGATCAAACCCGCATCAAGGAATTGCAGAAGCAGATCGAACAGTTAAAAAATATTGAAAGTATTATAAAAAACAGGGAGCGGTGACATGGGACGCCACCATAAGATACTTCTGGTCGACGATGAAACAGATCTGCTTCGCCTGTGGAAGTTGCGTCTTGAAAGCAAGCAGTACAATGTCGCGGTTGCCGCCAGCGGCGAGGAGGCCCTGGCAACCTATTCCACCTTCAAGCCAGATGTGGTCCTCACTGATTTGCGGATGCCGGGAATTGACGGCATGGCCCTGTTCGAGGCGATCCGAAGTCTCAATAAATCGGTTCCGGTCATCATTATTACCGCCCACGGCTCCATTCCCGAAGCGGTCGAAGCGACCCGTCAGGGTGTGTTTTCCTTCCTGACCAAACCGATCGAAGGGGCAGCGCTTCTCCAGGAAATAGCCAAGGCAATAGAGATGACCGGCGGTGGAGGTGGCGATACCACCCAAAACCGGGAGGAATGGCGGCAGGACATCATCAGTCAGAGCGCGATTATGGAGGAGTTGCTTTCCCGCGCCAAGATGGTTGCCGAGACCGATTCCACCGTGCTGATCCGGGGCGAAAGCGGCACCGGCAAGGAACTGCTGGCCATCGCCATTCATAAGGCGAGCAGCTATAAAAATGGACCCTTTATTCCGGTCAACTGCACGGCTATCCCCGAAAGCTTACTTGAGTCCGAGTTATTCGGACACGTCAAGGGTTCCTTCACCGGCGCAGTGAAAAGCTATGCCGGGCTGTTTCAATCCGCGGACAACGGCACCCTCTTCCTTGATGAAATCGGCGATATGCCGCTGCACATTCAAGTGAAGCTGCTTCGGGTTCTCCAGGACCGGATGATTCGGCCAGTGGGCAGTTCCCGGCCGGTGGCGGTGAACGTGCGCATCATATCGGCCACCCATAAAAATCTGGAAGAGGCCATTCGCGAAAATACCTTTCGTGAGGATCTGTTTTACCGGTTGAATGTGGTCAGTCTGGAGTTGCCGCCCTTGCACAAGCGCAAGGAGGACATTCCTCTGCTGGCCGAGCACTTTGTAGCTATTCTCACCGAGAAAAAAGACGGACAGGAGAAACGGTTCACTCCGGAGGCCATGAAAATTCTCGTTGAGGCCCAGTGGCCGGGTAACATTAGGCAACTGTATAATGTGGTCGAAAATGCCGTTGCCCTTGCCACCTCATCGTTGATCACCGAGGATTTGCTCTACGATGCCATAAAGCAGCATCAGAAAAAAATACTGCCGCTTTCCGAGGCGAGAAGGCAATTTGAGCAGCAATACCTCATCCAGTTGCTGCAAACCACGCAGGGCAATGTTTCGCAGGCCGCCCGGCTGGCTCAGCGCAACCGGACCGATTTTTATAAGCTGCTCAACCGGCATCACATCGTTCCCTCGCTGTATAAAGATTGATGGTTTCGTGAAATGTCGATTCCTGTCATTTCGACGAGCACAGCGAGGAGAAATCTCATAATAATTCTAGAGATTTCTCGCTACGCTCGAAATGACAAAACGGAGAGTTTTCCCTTTTTTTACGAGTTCATCAAGGTTTACCGGCGGTTGTTGCTGTCGCAAAAAGGAAACAGTAAAAAAGGGTGAGCGCGAAAAACGTGGGAGAACAGGTGGGAGTGTAGTCGCTCACGAGCGACAGTGAGTGGGCGGCGATTGGCAGGTGGGACAGAAGTAGGTGGCTCTCCCGGCCAATGTTGTTTTGACAATGGGTTGTGAGCAGTGGAGGCACGGACAATCCTTGCGGCCATAGACCTTGAAGTGCAATTGAAAATAGCCAGGATTGCCACTGGCTCCAAGAAAATCGGCAATGGTCGAGCCGCCGGCATCAATGGCCTGCTGCATGATCCGTCTGCCCTCGGTGGTGATCCGCTGCCAATCATCAAGTGTAAGCTGGTTGGCCGGGGTCAGGGGATGGATGCGGGCGGCAAAAAGGGTTTCGTTGGCGTAAATATTGCCGATTCCAGCAATAAGCCGCCCATTCATGAGCAGGGATTTGACCGGTGCTTTCCTGTTGCCGGCAATGCGCAGCAGGTGGCTGGCGTTGAACTCAGGGCTGAAAGGTTCGATGCCCTCCTTGGCCGAGAACGCACGTTCATCTGCTTCAGCCCGCGCGGCTGGCCAGACGGCAAGGGCGCCAAATCTGCGACTGTCATTGAAGCGCATCTCGCTGTCGTCATCAAGCGACAATACGAGGTGGTCGTGCTTATGGCGCTTCGTTTCCTTATTGATCAGACCGAGCTTGCCGGTCATGCCCAGATGGATAACCAGGACCGATCCCCCCGTCATTCGCAGCAGCAAATACTTCGCCCTACGATCAATGGTCAGGATTTTCTGGCCGAGAATATGCTCCTGCAGTAAGCGGCCTGGAATCGCCGTGCGTAACCGGTGTTCGCTCCAGGTGATGCCGACAACTGTTCTGCCCGGTAATTGGCGCAGTAAACCCCGGCGGGTGACCTCCACTTCCGGCAGCTCAGGCATGCGATACTCCCCAGGCGCAGGCAACGAGATGCTCGTCATGTTGTCCAATCCTCACCCTTGCCGACATCGTGGCCGGAAGGGTCAGGCGACAGTGAGCCGTCCAGATTGCCTCGCCTGGCAGGTAATGCACCTCCGCCAGTCTGATTGCCCCGAAAAAAGAAGGGTGAGCGGCCAGCAGGCATTTTTTAACCGCTTCCTTTGCTGTCCAGAGCAGGCCCAGCCGGGTCAGGGGTTCGACCGTGGGGTCGATCAGGTTCAGTTCTTCGGCTGTGGCAAACCGCTCCTGAACGGAGGCCAGTTGCGGGGTCATCTGTTGGATGTCAATGCCGCAGTCACCTGTCTGGCATGCCAGGGCCGCGGCGTAGCCCCGGCTGTGGGAAATGGAGATGGAAAGCAACGGGAAGTCCGGCAGTGGTTGTTCAAGGCGAGGGCGGCCATTGGCATCGGGCAGGATTGAAAAATGGCTTGCGGGGAATTGCCCCGAGACGTGCCCGTTGACGAGCTGGTGCAGGCAGTGTTTGGCGGCCAGGCGTCCACCCAACCATTCCAACCTCCGCTTGGCGTAGCTGAACCGCTGGAAGATCTCCAATTCGGCGGGGGAGAGCAAGGTGGTGAGCGATTCGAGCGCATCGGCCTGCTCGATCAGGGGTTGCAGCAGGCCGAGATTCAGGAGGGCCAGGCGGCAATGTGCCGGTGCGAGTGTTGACCAGCGTGCGGTCAGATCGGCCATATTGGCGAAGAGAGGCTGGCAGGTTTTCGGGAACGACCGTGGACAAATGCTTGTCATGACCCATGAATCCTGTATAATCGGACCGCTGTTACCTGCCGGCCATGTGTTGCCGGCGGCAGGGCCCACGCGGCACCGTTAACCGCGCACGGGACAATCCCATCCTCCGGAACGGACCGCCGGTGACGGGATCGCCGTTCATTATTCATACCCCTATGTAAGAGCCTATGCCGACGTTGAATGATTTGACTTATTTTGATTTTGTGGTCGCCTTTCTTTTTCTGCTTTTTTTTGTGCGCGGCGTCTGGATCGGGTTTGTGCGCCAACTGGCTGCTTTTTTTGCCTTGGTAGGCGGATACTATCTCGCCGGTCAGTATGCCGACAGGATTCTGCCCTGGACCGAACGGTTTGTCGATAATCCGAAGGTAACCTTCTTCGTCAGCTTTGCCATTCTTTTTGTTGCCGCAGCCCTGGTCTTTACCCTGATCGGCAAGGTGCTGCACCGATTTTTGCAAATCACCTTGCTGGGGTGGCTGGACCGGCTCTCTGGAATGGCGCTCGGCGGCTTCAAGGCGGCAGTGGTCGCTTCTTTGCTCTATATGTTTCTGGCCTCCAGCCTGTCGACCACCAACGATCTGCTGCGCAAATCCTATTCGACACCCTATCTGAAGCAGGGGTCGGAACTGCTGCGCTCGTTCATCAATGATCCCCGCCTGCGCAAATATTTTGTGCAG
>Ga0074197_1000391_pt1 | contig 57526 bp, 49 predicted proteins | sample EPASupsiteSAE305_FD_64526 | JGI IMG/M metagenome (GOLD analysis project Ga0074197, IMG submission 64526) | Bioremediated contaminated groundwater microbial communities from EPA Superfund site, New Mexico - SAE3-05 reassembly with SPADES | ecosystem: Environmental > Aquatic > Deep subsurface >...
AAACAGCGAAAAACAAACGGCACCGCGAAGGCCGGTATGGACCCGCCGGCCGCGCAAAGCCAGTGCGGAGGAACGGAACTCCATGCCGGGAAAAACGCGGCCGCCGTGCCGGGACTGCACAGGTGGTAAGCCAAGCACCCGGTCAGCCAGACGGATATACCCGACACGCTGAACCCTCCCCGGTACCAGTATTCGCCGCCAGGACGGGACAGTTCTTGCGCCCGATATTCACCGCCGTGCGCCACGAAATAATCCGCCATAAGCAACCCGAACAGCGGAACAAAAAAGGAGCCTATCAGATACAGAAAATTCTGATAACGCGTTATGTCCAGCGCCAGAGCAACGCCCAGACAGAGCAGTCCGAATACGATTACCAATGCCTTATGGCCCATGCGCGGAAACAGATTCTGCGCCGAAACCGCCGAGGAATACAGGTCGGCCCATGCATTGTGGGTTTCATCGGCAAGCAGTATGAAAAGCGTCCACCACCCTCCGGCGGCGGCTATGGCCACGGAAAAGTCACGGGCGTCCTGCGCCACTCCGGCGCCCAGCAGAAGCATCGCGCCAAGCGCCAGAAACCAGCTATTAGTGAGGAACAAGCCGAGGAAGGAACCCCAGAACGCGGAAGACGGCTTTTTGCCGAAACGGTTATAGTCCGCCACCAGCGGCAGCCATGACGCGGGGAGCGCGATGACCATGTCCACCCCGCCCCAGAAGGAAATGGAGCCGTCCCCGGCCCGCGCGAGCAAGGGCCGGAATCCGTAGCGCGAAAAGATATGCCAGGTCAGCCACAGGCCGGTTGCGAGGGCTACCCAGACTGCAATTTTCTTGAGCCATTGCCGCACAACGCTGACCGGCCCGCCAAGCCCCATGACCATAACACCAGCCGCGAAAAAAGCCACGCAAAAGGGATAGCTGGAAAAACCGAACAGGCGCGCGCATATCGCGTCGGCCGCGACACCCATGACGACAAACTCAAACACCGTCCACCCCGCGAGCTGCACTATATTCAGCACCGAAGGGATGTACGAACCGCGCACGCCGAGGGCGGGCCGTAGCAGGGCCATTGAAGGCAGCCCCGTCCGCGCCGCGACGGCCCCGGCGGAGGCCAGCAAAAGACTGCCGAGCGCGCTGCCTGCCGCTATGGCGCATAATGCCGTCCCCAGACCGAGCCCCGGCACGAGAAATGTTCCGGCCAGCATTACCAGAAGACCTATGCCAAGATTGCCCCATAGCACGAATAAATCCGCGAAGCCCAGCACGCGTTTTTCCGGGGCTATGGGCGCTATGCCCTCATCGGCGTGTTTTGAAATGAAAACATTTGCATCCTGCATGATGTAGTCTCCCTATGCGAACCGGGGGACGCAAAAAAGCCGTCCCGCCGGATTGATGTCGGCGGGACGGCATAAAAGCTGAACTGCGGCTTAAGCATCCCTACGCTGGCATTATCCAGGTCAGGTTATCAGGGTTCGGCGGTTGAAACCGCCATCTCAGCCCGGACAGTACCGAGCTCCCCTAGTCACTTCTTGGAAAATTCTAGCAAACCTCGCACGCCTTGACCGCGATTCAAATCAATCCCGCTGTACAAGCAGGAAAGCCTTGCGCGCGGACAAAACGTTGAGCGCGAGGAATAGCGTCCACGCGCCGGACAGGGCCCACGCGGCGCCCAGCGCGCCGTAGCGCGGAGCAAGCAGCAGGCAAAGCCCGGCTTCCACGACGAACGCGATGACTATATTGCGCGCGAGCTTCGCGGCGAAACCTCGGTATTCGAGGAAAGACGCGAAGTAGACGGAAAAAGTGGCGGCGCCGATATACAGGCAAAGGACCCGGAAGGCGGGCGCGGCCTGCACGCTGGCCGGACCATAGAGCAGGCCCAGAAGCTTGCCCGCGAAAAGCATTATCACCGCCACTATGGAACCCGCTATGACGGCGTTGGCCAGAAGAAGCTTGCGGAAAAGGGCTTTCAGCTCCCCGGCCCGGGCGGATTCAAACTGCGCGAAGACAGGCATTATCCCCATGCATATGGCCATGCTTATGTGCGGAGCCTTGATGGCTATCTGTTTTGGGATGGAGTAAAGGCCCACGGCCTGGTCGCCGGACAGATACCCGAGTATGAGCGTATCCATATTCCCCGCGGCCATATTGAGCGCCTCCACCATGAACATGGGCAAAGCATATGCTAACAGCTTCAGGGAAAAACCGGTACGTCCGAAGACGCCGCCGCCGGGGCCTTCGGCCAGAATGCCGCGCGCGTTCCACAGGCCCGCGCAGGCGGCGACGAGCAAGGCGAACGCGAAAGCCGCCCCCACGCCGGAGAGTGATGCGGTCAGCCCGAACAGAACCGCCGTCAGCAGAAGCTTGGCCCCGTACTCGCAGGAATTGATGAGGAGATTGCGGTCTATGCGGCGCAGGCCGATAAAGAATTCCTTGAAATACTCCACGAAACCGGTAAAGAAAACCATCGGCGCGGCCCAAAGGAAAAGAGAACGGAGTTCGGGGTGGCCCAGAGCCGCGGCCAGCGGCCCGGCGGAGAGGAGCATCAGCGCGGCGAACAGTCCGCTGAACAGTGCGCGAAGACGCAGGGAGGACTTCACCACCGCGCCGAAACCTTCCCGCCCGGAGAACTGGGCAAGGTGTTTTCTGGCGGAATGCTGTATGCCGAAATTAGCCAGCACGGCGATGATAGTGAAGGCGGAATAAAAATAATTCCACCTGCCGTAGGCCTCTATGCCCGCTGTCCGGACAAGGTATATCTGAAGGGCGTAGAAAAGAATGAAGGTCGCGGCCTTTGTGGCCACGCCCCAGAGAACGGCTTTTTTATGGCCGCCGGACGGCCGCACGGCAGCGGCGGCGGCAGTCACGAAACTCCGGGAAGGAGCTGAACGAGTTTAAGCATCAGAGAGCCGTAGTGCGTCCGAATTTGGAGGCCAGTTGCTGCGCCGTGAACTGAATGAAGACCGGCCGGCCGTGAGGACAGGACGTTCCGTTTTCGCACAGGGACAGGTCCTTCAACAGGCGCATGGCGCTTTCCTCGTTAAGCCTGTCGTAAGCTTTTACGGCCCGCTTGCAGGCCAGCGTGGCAAGGGTGTTCCGCTTCACGTCTTCCGCCGCCTTCTGCGGGTCGCCCAGCATGCCGGACAGGGAAACAATGAATTTCCGCGCCTCGTCCTCGGAAAAACGGAACAGCACGGGGATGGAGCGCAACTGCACGGTGCCGGGACCAAAGCGTTCAATCTCGAATCCGGCGGAGGACAGCCACTCGCCCCACGCCAGCACGGCTTCGGCGTCGCTGGCGGGAAGTTCGATGACAAGCGGCACGGCAAGAGGCTGCACCGCGGCGTGACCGGCACGCATTTCGGAAAGATATTTTTCGTAAAACACCCGCTCCTGCGCTGCGTGCTGGTCCATCAGGAACAACCCGCCGGCATTCTCGAAAACGAGATAGCTGTTTTCTATGGCGCCGATATAGCGGTAAGGCGGCCTGTACCATGATGGAGCCCGCGAAACGGAAGGAGCGGGAACATCAGCGACAAGAGACGCGGCGGGTTCCGCAGGGGAGCTTTCCATGGCAGAAACAGCGGCGTCGTGAATTTCCCCGTAAGCCATTTCCTGCTGAACCGGCTGGACCGGCAGGGAAAACTCGGCAGGCAGCGGCGGTACCGTTTCGGCAATCTGCTGGTGAGAGAGCGCGGCATCCTGCCGCGCATAAAGACCGCGTTCCTCTTCCGCCCGGCCAGCTATGGCCCGGGCAGCGGCGTTCATCACAAGCCCGAAGACCATACCCTCGGACTTGAAGCGGACGTCGCGCTTCTGCGGATGGATGTTTACGTCGAAATCAGCGGGAGGGAGGGTAAGGCATAACACGGCGGCGGGAAATCTGTCATACTGCCGGGCGGGGCCGTAGGCCTTGTAAAGCGCCTGCTGCATGGTTTTGGAGGCGACGGGCCGCCTGTTTACGAAATAGTACTGCGCCTGCCTGCCGGACTGCATCTTGTCCGGACTGGAAAAAACCGCGAAGAAACCGGCCTCCGGCAGGGAAACCTTAAGCAGTCCTCCAGCGGCCTCCTTGCCGAATATCACATGGGCGCGCTCAAGCACGCCCTCGTTGAAATCCCGCCTTGCCGGGAAGGCGTATATGAGGGATCCGTCTATCTTGAGCGACACCGCCACCGCGGGATTGGCGAAGGCAAATTCCTCCACGGCGCGGATGAGATGTCCCCGCTCGTTCTGGTCGCTCTTGAGAAACTTGAAGCGGGCGGGGGTGTTGTGGAAAAGGTCGCGCACTTCCACGGCGGTGCCGGGCGCCGGGGCAGACTGGCGGGCGTCAGTTTCCTTCCCGGCGTCGAAAGAGACCGACCACCCGGCGGAGGCCCCGCGCTCGCAGCTTGTTATGGACATGCGGGAAACGGCCGAAACAGAATAAAGGGCCTCGCCGCGGAAGCCGAAAGTGGAAAGTGAGTCCAGGTCGGAGAATTCGGAAATCTTGCTCGTGGCGTGGCGCAGGACGGAGCCGCGTATGTCCTCCAGCCCCATGCCGGCCCCGTCGTCCGCGACGCGAATGAGGGTCTTGCCGGCCTTCTCGATCTCAATGCGAACGGACGACGCCCCGGCGTCGGCGGAGTTTTCCAGCAGCTCCTTGAGGACGGAGGCGGGGCGTTCTATGACCTCGCCCGCGGCGATTTTGGCGGCTACGTCCGGGGCGAGTATTTTTATGCTCATGTCAGCCGAGACGCTTCTTCCACTCGGTTACGGCGTTGAGGGCTTCAAGCGGGGTCATCTTCTCCGGTGAGCAGAGCTTGAGTTCCTCGATAATCTGGTCCGCGCCGAAAATAGGCAGGAGAGGAGGCTGCTCCGTCCGGCCGGAGGCGGGGTCGGTACGCTCCTCGAGATTCTTGAGTATGGCCCGCGCGCGCAGCACGCAGGCGGAGGGCAGTCCGGCAAGCTCGGCCACGTGTATGCCGTAAGACTTGTCCGCCGGGCCTTCCGCTATCTTGTGCAGGAACACGAGCTCGGTCTTTCCGGCCTTGTTCTGCCACTCGCGCACTTCCACGTTGAAATTGCGTATGCCCTTGTACTTGTCCTCAAGCTCGGTAAGCTCGAAATAATGAGTGGCGAAGAGGACCTTGGGGCCGCCTTCCTTTCTGTAAAGATACTCGAGCATGGCCCAGGCGATGGAAACGCCGTCGAAGGTGGAGGTGCCGCGCCCTATCTCGTCCAGCAGGACCAGGCTGCGCGGCGTGGCCGTGGAAAGTATGGCCGAGGCCTCCCGCATTTCCACCATGAAGGTGGACTCGTTGCGGGCAAGCGCGTCGTGCGCGCCCATGCGGGTCATTATGCGGTCGATAACGCCCATGCGGACGGACTGGGCCGGCACGAAACCGCCCATCTGCGCCATTATGGCGATGAGCGCGTTCTGCTTCAGGTACACGCTCTTGCCGCTCATGTTAGGCCCGGTGATGACCATTATCTGGGGGTCGGTGGAGCTTACCTTCAGGCCGTTGGGCACGAACTGCCCAGCGGGAATATTCCTCTCCGCCACGGGATGGCGCCCCCCCTCGATATGCAAATCGTGCGACAGGTCCACGTCCGGCCTGACGTAGCCGCCCTTTATGGCGGCTTCGGCGAGGGAATAATAGGCGTCCAGCTCCGCCGCGGTGCGCGCGAACACGCGCAGGGCTGACAGATAGCCGAGCAGGCTCTGGCGCACTTCCTCGAAGAGATGGGCCTCTATGCGCGCTATGCGGTCTTCCGCGCCGAGTATCCTGCTCTCCATCTCCTTCAGTTCCTGCGTGATGAAACGCTCCGAGTTGGCGAGAGTCTGCTTGCGGACATAGCCCGGCGGCACTTTGGCTATATTGGATTTGGTGACCTCGATATAATAGCCGAATACGCTGTTGTAGCTGACCTTCAGGGAGGAAATCTGCGTGGCCTGACGCTCGCGCTCCTCAAGCTCAGCGAGCTTCTCGCGGCTGTTTCGCTTGAGGCCGCGCAGCTCGTCCAGCTCCGGATGGAAGCCGTCGCGTATCACGCCGCCGTCCGAAAGGCGGGCGGGCGGATTGTCCGCTATGGCGCGGGCCAGAAGGGCCCCGGCCTCATGAATGGCGGCCTGCGCGTCCTCGAAACGCGTGCGGAGGCGCGGCAGGACGGCCGCCTCTCCCTCTATCCACTGGCGCAGGGGCGCGGCGGCTTCAAGGGACTTGCGCAGGGCGGCGGCGTCGCGCGGAGAAGCAGTGCGGGCCGCTATGCGGCTGAGCGAGCGGTCCACGTCCGCTATGCCGGAGAGTATCTCCGCCAGAGAAGAGCGCGCCTGCGCGTTGTCGTAAAGTTCGGAAACGGCGTTGAGCCGGGCCTTGATGTCAGTAAGTTCCAGAAGCGGTGAAAGCACCCACTCTCGCAACAGGCGGGACCCCATCGGCGTTACGGTATTGTCTAGGACACCCCAGAGGGTCTGTTCCCTTCCGCCGAACTGGGAGGAAACCAGCTCCAGCGTGCGGACTGCGTTCTCGTCCAGCTGCATGCTGGTTACCGGCTCGCGGTAAACCGGCGACAGCAAATCCTTGAGATTGGGGGTATTTTCCCCCACATATTTGGAGGCCTTGAGAGCGGCCTTGAGTGCGAGCTGGCGGTTGCGCCATATCTCGGCGCCGGGCCAGCCGGAAGGGACGCTCAGTTCCAGCTGGGCGTCCCAGGGAGTGACCGAGGAACCGGACGGCATGTCGAAATTTTCGCCGAGAAGTTCCGCGCCCCTGGGGGAAATCAGCACCTCGGCCGGGTTGATGCGCGCCAGCATGGCGGCGAGCAGGCGGAAGGAATTGTCGCCTATCTTCTGCGTGCCCCAGAACTCGCCGGTGGATATGTCCACCGCCGCGAGGCCCCAGCCCACTATGTCAACCTCCACGGCCACCAGATGGTTGGAGGAGCGGGCGTCCAAAAGCTCGTCCTCCACCACGGTGCCGGGGGTGATGAGGCGCACCACTTCGCGTTTGAAAAGGCCCTTGCCGTCCTCGGCTATCTGCTCGCAGATTGCCACCTTGTGCCCGGCCTTCAGCAGGCGGGCTATGTAGGAAGAGGAGGAATGATAGGGAACGCCGCACATCGGCACGCCGTGGCGCGCCGTGAGCGCGAGGCCCAGCACCGAGCTGGCCTTTTTGGCGTCTTCGTTAAACATCTCGTAGAAATCGCCAAGGCGGAAAAAAACCATGGAATGGGGGTATTTTGACTTTACCGCCTGATACTGCCGCATGAGCGGCGTGTCCTGGACAGAATCTGTGGCCATATGTATATATTATTCTATCACATCATAAAGCGGTAAGACCTTCCTCCGCGAACAGGGTCTCCACCTCGGCAAGAGTCTTGAAGCCGACAAACGCGCTCCTTACCCGGGCGCAGTCCGGGAAACCCGAAATCCAGTAACCGGCGACCTTTTTCGAACGCTGCACGCCGGTCTTTTCCCCGTAGAACAGCACGTTCTGGCGCACAAGCCCGAGGAACATCGCGGCGCGGACGCGCGGCTCCGCGCAGTCGAAAACCCCGCCGGAAAATTCCGCCTCCAGCGCCCTGAAAATATACGGATTACCCACCGCCGCCCGGCCTATCATTATGCCGGAACAGCCGGCGGAGAAAAAGCCGGAGGCATCCGCCGCCGTCTTTATGCCGCCGTTGCCTATGACCGGGATCCTCACGGCCGCGCAGGTCTTCTCGACCGCGTCGAAATCCACCGGGCCGGAATGCACGTCCTCGGCGTAACGCCCGTGCAGGCAGAGAGCCTTCGCCCCCTCCGCCTCTGCTATGCGGGCCAGATTGACGGAAAGGATCGTCCCTTTCTTAAGGCCCACTCGCGTTTTGACGGTGACCGGCACCGACGAGGACATGACAGCCGCCCGCACCACCGCGGCGAAGCGGAACTCGTCTTTCATCAGGTCGGAACCTGCCCCGCTGCGTATGATTTTCTTTACGGGACAGCCGCAATTTATGTCCACCAGGTCCGCGCCAGCCTCGCAGGCGAGGCGCGCCGCCAGCTCTATGGGCGGGGCCTCCCCGCCGAAAATCTGCACCGCTGCGGGCTTTTCCTCCGGGCGGAGGTGCAGCATGCGCTCCGTGCGCTTGTTGCCGCGGAACAGCCCCTGCGACGACACCATCTCCCCCACGGCGACTCCCGCGCCGCCCTGTATGCAGAGCGCGCGGAAAGGGCCGTCGGTTATGCCGGCCATCGGGGCCAGAAACATGTTGTTGCGGCACACGTACCGGCCGATTTTAAGTTCCCGTATGGGGGAGGACATTATTTGCTTTCTGTGGGCGTGCTGTTGGCGTGGGTAAGTTCGTATTCACCCGCGGGACGCGCGCGAAGCATGTTCAGCTCCGTCCGCGGCGCGTTGACGCGCTGCATCATGTCCAGGGCGAAATTGTCGGCCTTGCGCTCGAACGCCTCTATGGAGTTGGCGTCGCTGAAATCAACCTTCATGGGGTTGGCTTCCACCTTGACCTGCGCGTCTTCATTCAGCATGGGAGGGCGCATCAGGCCGCCGCGGGCCTTCTCTCTCTCATAATACTGCCGGGCATGGAAATACTGGTGCAGTATCACCGTGGCCGCCCAGGTTGGAGAACGGTAGGCGGTGTCATGGTCTAGCATTATGGTGGGGACCCCGTCCAGCAGGAAGAACCCGGTCTTGGGGCCCTTGTTTATGCTGTAAACGTACTGCTTGAGATCGTTGAAAACGTTCTTGTCCGCCGCGAATATGAGCTGCAGGGCCTTGATGACCTGCGGCTCAAACTTCGTATCCTTACCGCCGTTGATGTTCATGCGGAACTGCGTGACGGCGGCATCATGTTTCTGCTGGTTTTCGTCCGAAACGACCTTAACGGCATCGCGCGCGGCCAGGTCTTTCGTCAGCTTTTCCAGGTCAGCCCTGGTACCGGGAGTGGAAGGCTTCACTATGGAAATAACCACGCCTGCTATCAGGAGGGCCCCCATCACAAGCCCGGCGACCAGCATTATCTTTTTCTTTTTCTGCTCCGGCGTCATCTGCGGCGCGGCCGAGGCGGCCTCGGGCGGCTTCTGGGAAGAGGAAAGCAGGGAATCGGCAAAAGACTGCGGCTTCTGCGGAAGCGGCTGCCGGAAGCGGCTGGCCGCGTCTCCCTGCTGCGGAGGGAAACCGGCAGTCGACTGTTGGGCTGAACGTTGTGTCTGCTGAAACGGCTGGGCGGGACGCTGAACCGGCTGTCCCTGCGCCGGACGCTGGCCCGGCTGCATCTGTGGACGCGGTTGAAGGCCCGGCCGCTGCTGCGGCATTCCCTGAACCGGGCGGGCCGCTCCCGGAGGAAGGCCCTGCGCGGGAGGACGAGCCTGCGGACGGACGGAAGGCTGCTGAGCCTGCGGCTGTCCGCCCCCCCCTGCGCGCGGAGGCACGCCCGCGCCCTTTCCGGGAGGAGTTTTGCCGGCCGATGTGTCTATGAGCGGCTCGAAATCGCCCTGTTCGCTGTCCTGCGCCATATGAAACTACCCTTTATTCAAAAGACTTGGAGTAAGATTTGTAGAAAGCTTCCAGTTCGCTCTTCGGGTCCTGGAATTCAAGAACGTGCTTTTTGCATCCCCTGCGGGAGCATATCTGCACCTGTCCGCCCTGCTTCATTTCGAAGGCCACCATCTGCGCTCCGCACACGTCGCACTTGCGGGTGGACTTGAGGTCCGCGTCGCAATGCGGGCAGCGGAAGCCGCCTATCTTTCCGGCGGGTATGGAAACCGGGGTCTCCACCGCGTAGGAGCCGTACATGGCGCTCATGTGAAGCGGGCCGCTTTTGCCGGCGTAGGAAAGGTTGATTGTTATGGCAGGCTTGCCGTCCAGTTTCTTGGCGGAATTCATCAGGGTCTTGCCGCACTTCGGGCATCTGACGGAAACTTGTATCATGAGGCCTCCTTTGTTATGAGCGACTTTATGGATATATTATATTAATCAATCGGAAAAAACAATTGAGCGCCGGGCCGCGATTTTACCGCGCCTGGAGATAAGGCGTGAAAGCCGGCAGGCGCACCCCGGAACGGGACGCGCACCAGACGAGCACACTGCGCACGCTCCTGCGCGCGCTGATGGCCTCGGTGAAATCAACCGCCCCGGAGTCATCCTCCGACGCCAGACCCATGATAAGATAATCCGAAACTGTGGCTCGGTATTTCTTGTCGTCCAGAACCGGCTCATCCCCCACCAACATCCTTCTGATGCGGGAGCCGGGGACGGCGTTCTGGTCGTACTCCACGGTCACCCCCGAGGCGTGAAGCCAGTCCACCTTGCCGGACAGGCCCTGCTCGAAAAGTTTCTTCAGGTCGGTGCCGCGCATGCTGACGTAGAGGACGTAATCGTCGTCCGGGAAAGTGCTGTAGAGGCTTTTTTCCGACACGGGACCGGCCTCTATGCCCTGTTTGATGTCGGAATGGTTAACAATTCCTATCTGCGTCTTCCCCCACTGGCGCAGGCAGTCGGCCGCCCAAAGACCGGCGGGAGAATTCTCCCGGGGCTCACGGGGCAAAGGCTGCGCGGCCTGGGCAAGCTTCTTTCCCATGGCCTTTTCCACCCGGCCGTGGAGTTCGTTCAGATAATTCCTTATGGACGAATCCTCTCCGAAAGCGTTCTTATTGAGCGAAACCTCCTGAAAACCCATGCGGCTTATTTTCTTCTTGCCGGAACCTGCAGTGAACTCTACGGCATAGGCGTAATCGCTTCCGGCGCGCGGATAGGCTATCCAGGAGTCATGGCTCCTGACGGCAGCGCTTTCCCGCCGCTCGGGGTCCACCACTATGAGCGCCGCGATATCCGGCGCAGCGTCGATGATGGAGGACTCCAGCTCGCACGGGATGGATTTGCACCCCTGGGGATTGTAAAGCACGGCTATTATGCCGGCCGCGCCCTGCCTGCGCAAGGCCAGGGCGGCGCGCTGCGCCGCGTAAACCTCCTTCTCGCTCTTGATACCCTGCCGCTTCTCCTGCGGAAGCATCACCATGGCGGCGCGGGACACGAACGCGGTCAGCCCTATCTTGACCCCGTTCAGTTCCACTATGCCGTACTGCTTGAAACCTTCCGGGCGCTGGCCGGTCCGTATTTCCAGAAGGTTGGCGCAGAGCAGAGGAGTCTTTGCCAGCTCCGCCTGGGCGGAGAGGGTTTTCCACCCGAAAAAGAAATCTCCCATCCCCGCGGAAGCCGCGGAAAAACCGGCCATATCCATCAGCTCGAAGGCGGCAGCGCCCTTTTCTATCATTCCCTCGGGAGTGCCGAAGAACCAGTCCCCCCCGGCGATGACGGCCTTGGGACGGCGGTCGGTCTTGAGCAGATTCCTCATCACGCCGATGCCGCCCCGGCCGGCCTGCGGGTCAAAATGCCCGCGCGGGCCGGGGAAGAAATAAACCACTGTATTAGGAGGAACGTCAGAGCAGCCGGACAGGGCCAGCGCCGCTAATAGAAGCGGCGCGGCCAGCCTTCCGAAGATGCTTGTCCGGCGCGGAACGGTCATCCGTTATTTTTTCCTCGCGATGCGGCCCGTGGGCAGCGGGGCCAGCGTCTTGCGAACCGAGATGTCGTTGACCACTGCGTCGCGTATGGAAAGCATGGTGTCTTGAAGGTTTTTGCCGAACTTGAAAACACGCCCGCCAGAACCGCCGGCCGCGAGGTAATTGTTCGTCGCCACCCTGTAGACCTTTTCCATCTCGAGCGGCTTGCCGCCGAAGGAGATGGAAACGTCGGAAACCGCGCCTTTGTCGTCCACGGAGAACTTCACTTCGATGCCGGAAACCTGCAGGACCGACGAGTCCGGCCGCAGGCCTTCGCGCACCAGGTCCAGAATCTGTCCGCCGGTAAGCTCCACGTTGACCAGGGTGTTCTCGAACGGAAGCGCCTGATAAACGGAACGGTTGGTTATGACCCCGGCGGGGATGTCGGCGCGGATGCCGTGGGTGTTATGTATGGCTATGTCCGCCTTGCCCGTGGCGAGCATCACGTCGGCGATATAATTGCCGAGCGGAGAATCGAGGTCCGTGCCGTCTTTTTTGTAGCGCCAGAGGTCGCCGGAAGTTTCGCCGATGCGCTTGTTCATCTCAACGCCTACGGCCTCCGCGATGGGCTTGAAGGCCGCGAGGACTTCCTTGTCCTCGCCGGTCTCGTCTATCCACAGCTCGACGAAACGGTCGGAAACGCCGGTCAGCTTTCCCGTCTTGTCGTCGAAAGTCAGTTCAACGCGGCTGGCGCCGTACAGGTTGCTGCCGCTTTCAACGAACATGGTGCCGGTCTCGGGGTCGGTATAGGGAGGATTGATGGTGGTGTGCGCGTGTCCGCCGAATACCACCGCCAGCTCGCCCTTGCCCGCGGCGCGGGCTATGGCGATATTGCCTTCGTCGGTATCTTTCTTCGAGGGCGTCCACTTCGAGCCGTCCAGGCGGAAATTGCCGGGGGCCGCGCCGTCATGGACAAGAGCGACCACGGCGTTCACGCCTTTTTTCTTCAGCTCGGGAAGCGACTTCGATATTTCCACGGCCGGGCTGGTGAAATCGATATGCTTGACGTAGGTGGGCATGACCGAAGTCCGCGTTTCGGGCGTTATCGCGCCCACGACGCCTATTTTGAGACCGTCCACTTCCACTACGGCATACGGCTTGGTGTAGGAAACGAGGTCTCCCCCGTCCTTCAGCCGGATGTTCGAGTCAACTATCTGGAATTTGGCGGAGGAAAGGATAGTCTTGAGATTATCTTCGCCGAAATCGTATTCATGATTGCCAAGGGAGGAAGCGGAATAGCCCAACTTGTTCATCATGGTGATGGTGGCCATGCCGCGGGTCATGTTTCCCTCGGGCGTGCCCTGGAACCAGTCGCCGCTGTCCATGAAAAGAACCGGGCTTTTCTCTTTCTTCGCCGCGGCGGACAGGGCGGCGAAGCCGCCTACAGCGCGCGTGGATTTCCCGTTGTCGTACTTGACCTCGCGGGAAGTATACCAGCCATGCACGTCGCTGGTGTGGTAGATGATTACTGTTTTGGCGTCGGCAACGGCGCAGAAGGCGGACAGCAGCCCTGCCAGCGCGAAGGAAACGGCTTTGTTCATGCGACCTCCATAGGTGTACTGCCTCGTCTAGATTCTACAGTATTTGGGCAGTTCGCGTAAGGGCCGCGGCCCCGGCCAATTTTCCGGAGCGCGGTACACAAGTAGATGGTATAATAAATATATTAGACCCTATAGCCAAAAATCATAACGCGGGGTTCGTCGTTTGCGGGGAGACTCATGACAAAACTGCTGCTTTCGTTCATACTTGCGATTTCCGCCTGCCCCTTGTTCGCCCAGGCGCAGAAGGAGACAAAGGGAAGCCCGGTAACCCCTTCGGGCGGACAGGCCTCCGACACGCTTACCGGCATGAAGCAGATAACCTACGCGCCGGACAAGGATTACAAAATACGGGCCGGGGACCTACTTAACGTAGGCGTCTTCCCCGCGACGGAGCTTTCCCGCGAGGTCTACGTCTCGCCCGACGGCAAGCTGGACATGCCCCTCATCGGCTCCATAAAAGCCGCCGGGATGACCGCGCCGGAACTGGAAAAAGCCCTGGTCAAGGCTTATGTCAAATTCCTGGCCAACCCGACCATCAGCATAAATATGCGCAGTTTCGCGTTCAGACGCATAGGAGTCCTGGGCGAGGTCAACAGGCCGGGCTACTACGATTTTGTCGAGGGCATGCGCATAATGGACGCCATCAACGCCGCGCAGGGTTTCGGCGCGTATCCGAAACTCGGCAAGCTGAGAATACTCCATCAGGACACCAAGCAAAGCATCACGTACGTGGACTTCCAGGACCTCCTGGACGGCAACTACAAGGAAAACGTGACCCTTCAGATGGGCGACGTGGTCTATGTCCCCCGCACGAGCCTGTCCAAAAGCTCGCGCTGGCTGACCGACAATTTCCTGCCCTGGACCACGCTGTTCTCCTTCGGCGTGACCATCTACCTGCTGGCCGACCGGAAATAGGCGGAGGAACATGAACTCTGAATTTTCGCTCTACGATTACTGGAAGGTGCTGCTGAGGCGCAAATGGGTCCTCCTGCTGGCCTTCGTCGCGGCGGTAGGCTCCACCGTTTTCTACACGAATCTCCAGCCGGTCATATACCGCACGAGCGCCCTGGTGCGTGTGCGGCCGCCCCAGTTCGCGGCGCGCCTGCCCGGCGCGGAAGCCACCAACTGGTACCCGTGGGAACTCTCCACCACGGAAATACGCGTCATAGAATCGGCCGACGTGGCGCAGCGCGCGGCCCAGAAAATGGGCTGGATAAAGCCGGAATCCTCGTCCTCTGACATCAACCGGGAAGTTGCCCGCATACAGGGCATGTACTCCGCAACGCTGGAGGAAAACTCATTCATCGAGATAACCGCCACCGGACAGGAGCGGGACGTGCTGGCCGACGTGGTTAACAAAGTTACGGAAGCCTACGGCGAATTCGACCTGGATGAAAAGAGCAAGCAGGCCCGCAAGGCCGTGGAAGACCTCGGCAAAAGGAAGGAAGAGCTGGACAACGCGCTGAAGCGTCTCGAGGACAGCCGCAAGCAGTTCCTCGCGGACCATCCCGAACTGGGCCTCGGCATGTCGCTGTCGGCGCAGCTCATAGACCTTGAAGCGCGGCAGAAGGAAATGCTCAAGCGTTACACCTCAAGCCACCCGGAAGTCATACAGCTCAACCAGAGGGTGCTGGCCATCAAGGCCAAACTGGCGGTCATACCGTCAAGCGACACGGACCTCGAGCGCATAAACAGGGAACTCAGGATAAACGAGGAGCTTTACTCCAGCATCAACCGCCAGTACGAGGAGGCCAAGATAGCCCTCTCGAACGTGGTTTCCTACGTATCCGCGGTGGACAGAGCCGTGCCTCCCGTAAAACCCATATCCCCCAACGAGAAGCTGAACCTGGTGCTGGGCGGATTTCTCGGGCTCTTCCTCGGGCTGGCGCTGGCCTTCCTCATAGAGAACCTGGACATATCCATCAGCACGCTGGAGGACATAGAACACCTGCTCTCCCTGCCGGTGCTGGGCGTGGTGCCGGTGATACCGGAGCTGCGCAACGATTTCAGGACGCGGATACGCCGCCTGCTGAGAAGGGAACGCGGCAGCATAGAAGCATTCCGGGAAAAGCTTGTCCTGGCGCACCGCAAGGACGCTCCTGTCATAGAGTCATACCACACGCTGAGGGCCAACATAGTCGCCAGAATGGAGAAGAAGGGCCCGATGGCGCTTGTGTTCAGTTCCTCCGGCGCCGCGGAAGGGAAGACGCTGACGGCCACCAATTTCGCCATCGGGGCAGTCCACTCCGGCCTGCGCACGCTGCTGATAGACATGGACCTGCGCAAGCCCGCGCTCTACAAGACCTTCGGCCTCCAGCGTGAACCCGGCCTGTCCGACATACTGCTCGAGCGCGCCAAGTTCGAGGACTGCGTCCATTCCACCACCGACCTGATGATGGGCGAGCTGGACATAGACAAGCTCCTCTACTTCCCGGGCATAGACAACCTGAAGATACTGACCTGCGGCACCGCCCTGCCGAACGTGGTGGACACCATAGACTCCGCCCCTTGGGACAACATCCTCTCGCAGTGGAAGAGCCAGTTCGACCTGATAGTGTTCGATTCCCCCCCCATACTGCTGTTCGTGGACGGAATCATGCTGGCCAAGCACTGTGACGGCGTGGTGCTGGTCTATCGCTCGGGCAAGATGTCGCGGGACGCCCTCAAGCGCGCGGCGGAACAGGTTTCCGGCGCGGGCAGCAGAATAATAGGCGTCGCGCTGAACGACATAAGCGCATCGGAGATAGGGCCTCGCTTCGGCTACTATCAGGACTACGGACGTTACGCCAAGGCGGAGAAATAACCCCCCATGCTCTGGCTGACCACCATAGCCATGCTGGGAGCCATCGCCTACTTCGCGGGGCAGGTGGTGGTTTTCACCAGTCCGCACATCCTGCTTGCCGCGGCGCTGGCGTTTGCGGTAGGCGCGACGACTTTCTTCCAGCCGTGGAAAGGCCTGGTCCTGCTGATATTCGCGATGCTGCTTTCCCCGCAGTTCTCGGCCGGAGGAGTAGGCGGCGGACGGCAGCTGATACTCCGCGCGGATGACATGCTCCTGCTGGTGATATTCACGGCTTGGTTCACGCGCTCCGCCATATCAAGGGAGAGGATATTTCTGCGTCTGAGCCCCGTGCATCTGCCGATATTCATCTACGCGACGCTGTGCGTGGTGTCAACGGCGCTGGGCATAATGGACGGCAGGCTCTCCCCCCTGCGCAGTTCCCTCTACGCCATGAAGTACATGGAATACTTCATGCTTTTTTTCATGGCATACAATCTAGTCTCCTCCCGCGAGCAGGTTTCCAAATGCCTGAAATACGGCTACATAACCGCCGTCCTGGTTACGATATACGCCTACTGGTATCACTTCAGCACCGGCGACCGCGCTTCCGCCCCGTTTGAAACGCCAGTCGGCGCGCAGGAAAAGAAAGAATCCGAACCCGCGACGCTGGGCGGCTACTATCTGGTCGTGCTGGGCGTGATGATGGGCATGGGGGCGCAGGCGGGGGGAAGCTTCCTGCTCTGGTCTTCACTTGGCATAATCGCCATGGCCCCGGCCTCGCTCTACACCTACTCCCGCGCCACTTACGCCGGCCTGATGGCGGCCTCGGCGGGAATGCTCGCCACCACGCGGAAAAGGCTTGTGCCAATCGGTTTCGCGCTCCTGCTCGCCATAACGGCGCTCGGCTTTGTCAGGGAGGTGAGGGAACAGGTGGTCGCGCGCGTCACCTTCACTTTCAAGGGCGGGGAGAACCGCGTGCTGCACCCCTTCTACATAGGCGGGAAGCGCATCATGCTGGAAGATTCCGCCGCGCAGCGCGTCTGGGCATGGGAACGCATACTGTTCAAACACCTCCCGCGCCATCCCTTCCTCGGGCACGGCGCCACGGGCATAGGCTTCGAGGACACGCAGTACGGCCTTGTGCTGGGGGAATTCGGTCTCGTCGGGCTGGGCGCGTTCCTCTGGCTGATAGCCGTGGTCTACCGCGAGGGAATCCGCCTCTGGCGCGGAGGGAAGGAGGACTGGGAAAGAGGCCTAGGCATGGGGCTGTGCCTGGCGCTGACCGGCCTGCTGATACAGGCCATGACCACCAACACTTTCATCATAGTCCGCGTAATGATGCCGTTCTGGTTCCTGGTCGCGCTTGTGGCCAGACTGAACAACATACCGCCGGTAAAAGAGGAGAAGGCTTAGTGAAAACAGACAGCGTGTCCGGCAAGATAGCCAAAAACACCGTCTTCAATGCCCTGGGAATGGGCTGGGGGGCGGCTCTTTCCTTTTTCATAGTGCCGATAGTGGTGGGCTATCTGGGGCGGGACAGGTTCGGCGTTTTTTCCCTGCTGGGTATGATAGCGGGCTACGCCGGCCTGCTGGATTTTTCAATGGACTCTACCTACGTGCGGCACATATCGGAGGCGCACCACGCCAAAGGCACTGACGAGATAAGCCGCATAATGTCCACCGGCATGGCGTTCTACGCCTGCACTGCGACGCTGATGGTGACGGGCACATGGCTGTTTCTGGACAGGATAACCGCTTTCCTCAACATACCGCCGGAACTTGCCTCGGACGGGCGCTTCGTTGTCATGGCCGGGATAAGCATCGTGGCCTTCAACACGTTCGTGTCCGCGTTCCCGGCGGCGGTGAACGGCCTGCAGAGAATGGACCTGACCAGTCGCCTCAGCATAGCGGCGACGCTGCCCAATCTGGCCGGAGTTCTGCTGGTGGTCGGCAAGGGATGGGGCCTTAAGGGGCTGGTGCTCAACAGCGCGGCGCTGGCTCTTTTCAATGCGGCGGCGAACATACTCTTTGTCCGGCATCTCCTGCCGGACCTGCGCATCTGCCCGGCCAACATTTGCAGGGAAACGTTTAAGAAGCTGTTCCGCTTCGGACTCCGGCTCCAGATGTCGCGCATTTCCGGCAGGGTCACCATGCAGATGGACAAGCTTTTGATAACGTACATACTGTCGGTGGGAATGCTGGCCTACTTCCAGCTCGGGAACACGCTGGTGATGTTCTGCGTTTCGGCGTCCGGCCTGCTCATCTCGGCGCTGATGCCCGCGTTCACCGAGCTTGAGGCGCGCGGGGACCGGCACCTGGTCATAGACGCGTATCTCAAGGGAACCAAATGGCATTCCTTCTTTTCCATACCGACCTTCCTTTTCGTTGCCTTCTCGGCCCAGTTCATCATGCGCGCATGGGTGGGGCCGGGCTATGAAAGCGCGGCGGTCATAACATCCATACTGGCCGCCGGATGGATGCTCAACATGACGGCGCAGGTGGGGGCAGCGGCCTGCATAGCCATAGGCAGGCCGAGCCTGATGGTGGCCAGTTCCCTCGTCAACCTAGCGGGCAACATAGCCCTTAATATAATCCTGCTCAAAAAAATCGGTTTCTCCGGCGTAGGGTGGGGCACCGCCCTGTCCGTAACGGCGGGCACGCTGTGCTTCCAGCTCATGCTGCACCGCGAGCTAAAAATACCGCCTTCCAGCCTCGCGCGGCTGCTGGCCCCGTTCCTCGCGGCGGGCATAACGGCGGGATTCGCCACATGGCTGGCGCACACCGCCGCCGCTCCCCATCTGGACGGCGCGGCCCGAACAACGCTCATAGGGGCGGTGCTGTGCGGAGCAGTCCTTTTCTCGGCGGTGTATCTTGTCATCATAAAGCTGCTGAAAGTGTTTTCCCGCGACGAACTGGAATTCATTAAATCCCGGCTGCACGTTTCGGTGGCGGGCATAGTGGGCAGGACGGTATAGGAATTTTCAAATGAACGACACGGTGGCGGTGGCGATAGTTACCCGGAACGGGAAGGCCCTCCTTGAGGAGTGCCTCTCGGCGCTGTCCGCGCAGACGTGGAAAAACATTCTGGTGACGGTGGCGGACAACGGCTCTTCAGACGGGTCGCAGGAATTCGTCAGAAGGGCGTATCCGCAGGCGGAACTGCTGGAGTTCGGGGAAAACGCCGGATTCGCCCGCCCGAACAACAAAGCCGTCGGCGCGGCCATCGGGAAGGGCGCGGATTACTGTCTGCTGCTTAACAATGATGTGACGCTGATGCCGGACGCCATAGAGAAGCTGGTCCGCTGCGCCCGGGAAAACCCGCGCGCAGGGGCCATAGCTCCCGTGCAGTACTACGCGGACAGACCGGACACGGTTCTTTCGGCGGGAGGGAACGTGGACCTCAGACGCGGGCTGGTGTCGCACCGCAGAACAGCCCCCGCAGCGTGCGAGGAAACGGGGTTTGTGTCCGGCGCGGCCTTTTTCGCCCCGGCAGAGGTCCTGAAAAGGACCGGTCTTCTGCACGAGCCGTACTTTTTCTATGGCGAGGACGCGGACCTTTCCGTCAGGATACGACGGGCGGGATTCAAGCTGCTGTGCTGCCCGGGAGCCAGATGCCTGCACAAAGCGCAGGGCTCGTCCGGCAACAGCGCGTTCCGAATCTATCACATGACGCGCACGCGACTGATGATGGAGGCGAGGCTCGCCTCCCTGCCGGAAAAGGCCTATTTCCTGGCCTTCTTCCTTCGGAACACTGTTTTGGGGGAATACCGCGCGCTCCGGCGGCGCGGAGACAACGCTCTGGCCGACGCGATGCTCGATGGAGCAAGGGACTGGCTGCGCGGCCGTATATCGGAGAAATACATAAATGCCTGAAGTCAGCGTCATAATACCCGCCCGCAACGCCGCACGCCACATAGGCCGCGCGGTGCGCAGCGCGCTGGCACAGACCGTGCGGGACATAGAACTGATAGTCATTGACGACTGTTCCGACGACGACACGGACGCGGTGGCCGCCGCCGCCGGCAAGGAAGCGGTAAAGATAATCCGCCACACCTCCAACAAGGGCGCGGGCGGGGCGCGCAACAGCGGCATACACGCCTCTAGAGGCAGATACATCGCCTTCCTGGACAGCGATGACGCCTGGCACCCGGACAAGCTGGAGAAACAGCTGGCCCTTTTCAAGGGGAGGGAAGATTCGCTGGCCTGCGTCTACTGCGGCTTTTCCGCCTTCGACCCGGCCACAGGGATAAAGGTCGGAGAAATACACCCTTCGCGAAAAGGGGATATAGAAGCGGCATTGCTGATGGAAAACTGCGTAGCGGGCGGCGGCAGCACGGCGCTCGTGCCCCGTCCGCTGCTGGAAAAAGCGGGATTCTTCGACGAAAAACTGGCCACGTGCGAGGACTGGGATTTATGGCTCCGCCTCTCCCGGCTGGGGGAATTCGACTTTTGTCCGGAAAGCCTCTGCGACATATATGCCACGCCCGGAAGCCTGTCCTCCGATCCGCGCAAGATGCTTGCCTTCCGCGAAGCCATGCTGGAAAAACACGCCGACGCATATCTGGCAAAGCCGCGCATACTGGCCGCGCGTTACTATGTGCTGGGCCTGCAAAGCGCCAGATGCGGCCTGGCGGACAAGGCGGCGGACTATTTCATCAGGGCGAAAGACATGGATGAATACGGACCGCTGTTCGCCTTCAAATGCGCGCTGCACGCCGGACTGCTGAGAAAACGGCCCACGTGGCACGCGGAACTTCTTAAAAGGTTCTACTGATGAGAATATTGCACGCGGTCTCGCACGCGGCCGGGAGCGGCATAAGCTCCGCCATAGAACTCCTGGCCGGAGTACAGGCAAAACGCGGCCATCAGTGCGGCCTTATGCACTATATGGGCATAGAGGAAACGGTTTGCGGCAGGCTGGCCTCGTCCGGAACCGCCATACGCAGCGCCTGCCCGCCGGAATGGGCCCCTTCCTTCCTCAAAACGACACTGACGATACAATGCGCGAGAAGGGAAATCCGCTCCTTCGCGCCGGACATAGTCCATGCGCATTCGTGGGACGCTGACCTTATATGCGCCCGCGCGCTGCCGCCCGGAGCAAGGCTGGTGGCGACGGCGCACAGTTTTTCCTACGCGGACTGGGCAGAAGCCATGTCGGCCCACTACAAAAAATGGGGCGGCAGAATTTCCCTGCTGACGTGCGTGAGCCTGGCTCTGAAAGACCGGCTTGAGAAGACGCCCTCCCTGAACGGCATACCGAAGACCGTCATTTACAACGCCCCGCAGGAAAGTTTCTTCCACCCGATAACGCCAGAGGAACGGCGCCGGGCGCGCGGCGAACTCGGGCTGCGAGAGGATGATGTCGCGGTCTTTTTCGCGGCCAATTTCCATCCCGTCAAGGGACATGAGCAGCTTGCCCGCGCTTTCGCGATATGCGCCGCGAAAGACGCGCGTCTTAAACTCATACTGGCGGGGCAAGACACTGACTGCCCGGGTTTTCCCTGCACAAGGCTGAAAACCGAGGCTATACTAAAGGAAGCCGGCCTGGGGGAAAGGCTTACGCTCATTCAGGGCAATGACGACATGAGGCCGCTTTACGCCGCGGCCGACATTTACGCCCAGCCTTCCCTTACCGAAGGCCTCAGCGTTTCGCTTTGCGAAGCTTTCGCCTGCGGCCTGCCCTGCGTGGCCACCACGGCGGGAGGCAACGCCGAAATGCTGGAAGGCGGCAGGTCGGGCCTGCCCGTGGAAACTGGCAATCCGGAAGCGCTCGCGGCGGCTCTGGCCAAGGCGGCGGGAGACAGCGGCCTGCGCGCGAAGCTGGCGGCGGGAGCGAAAGCCTTTGCCGAGGCGCACCTCAGGCCGGAAGTCTGCGCCGCGCGCTATGAGGCGGCGTATGAGCGCGCGCTGGGAGCGAAACGATGAAAGTACTGCTATCCACCTGCCGCAACCCGGATTTTCCGACCATAACCGAATATATAGAAAACGCATTCCGCAAAAACGGCTGGGAATGCGTGTTCTTCGATAACCGCGCGTACAGGATATCCGGCACGGCGCGGCGCTGGCTCCCCTTTCTTGAAGACAAGGACCTGCGCCGCATGAACGCGGAACTTGTGGAGGCGGCCCGCCGGGAAAGGCCGGACCTGCTGCTTGTCGCGGGCGGAGAGCGCACGATGCCGCAGGCCGTAGCCGACATTTCCGCCCTCGGCATAAAGACGGCGCTCTGGACCGTGGACGCGCTGCGGGAAGACGACACCCGCCCGGCGCTTTGCCCGGCCTTCGACCACGTTTTCTGCGGAGGGAGCGAGATGATTGACGCCCTGGCGGGGATACCGCTCAGGCGGCCGCCGGAATTTCTCCCCTTCGCCATAGACGACGATATACTTGCCGCCGCGAAGACCCTGCCGAAAGGCGGCGGGCCCGACATAGTCTTCGTAGGCAGCCTGCACCCGGAGCTGTACGACAAGCGCATGGAGATGCTCTCCACCCTCACAGGACACAACCTCGAAATATACGGCCCCGGCAGCGAGAAACTCCCCCCGGACTCCCCTCTCGGGAAATGCGTGCGCGGCGGAGCCGTGAGACCGGAGAAATGGATGTCGCTCTTCAAGAGCGCGGCGATAACAATCTGCGCCCACTACGACCTCTGTCCCACGAAACAGGCCGGACCGCGCGTTTATGAAACCATGGGCTCCGGCGGCTTCATGCTGAGCGACATGCAGCCTGACGCGCTCAAACTGTTTGAACGCAACGTGCACTGCGATTATTTCGAAACGAAGCAGGAGCTTGTGGAACGCGTTGAGTTTTACCTCGCGAGACCGGCGATACGGCAGGCGATAAGCGACGCCGGGCGGGAGGAAGTGGAAGCCCGGCACACGTATTCGAAAAGAATCGCCAGAATGCTCTCCAAAATGGCGGGCTGAACATGGGAAAGGTCATACACATAATAGAGGACATGGGGATTGGCGGGGCCGAAAAAATGGTCCAGCACATGGCCCTGTGTCTAATTTCCGCGGGCCACGACGCCGAAGTCTGGTGCGTAAAGGCCGGCGGGCCGATGTATGACGCGCTTTCCGCCGCAGGCGTGAAGACACGGATAACAGGACTGCCCGCCGGACCGGCAGTCCTTGCGGTGCCGGGCCTTGCAAAGGCCCTGTCTCGCGCAAGGCCGGAAATAGTCCACTGCCACGGCTTCACGGCCTCGGTGCTCGGCAGACTTGCCGCCTCTGCCGCCGGGAACATACCGAAAGTTTTCGCGCACGCCCATTCCCTGCCGGAAAAGCTGAACTCCCTGCGACTGGCGCGGGAGAGATTCCTCATCAGAAAAACCACAGCACTGGTGTGCTGCTCGAAAGCGGTTTCGGAAGAAACCGGCAGGCTTTGGGGCATACCGGAAAACAAGCGGCGCGTGCTCTACAACGCCGCGGCCGATTTCGCCCCGCCGGACAGTTTGACGGCGAGGGAAGCGCTCGGCATAAAAGCCGGGTCATTCGTCATACTGTGCGCCGCGTCGCTGCGCGAGCAGAAGGGACACGTCATCCTTTTGGACGCGGCGGCCCGGATGAAAAAACACGGCGTGGAGTTCACGCTGCTTCTGGCCGGAGACGGACAGCTGAGAAAGGAGCTGGAGCATGCCGCAATAAAGGCCGGTCTGGCCGGCGAAGTCCGCTTTGCGGGATGCGTAAAGAACATCCAGCCGTATTACGCCGCGTGCGACGTCTGCGTCCTGCCGAGCATAAGGGAAGGGTTCGGCCTCACTCTGGTCGAGGCAATGGCGGCGAGGAAGCCGGTGGTCGGCTCAACGGCGGGCGGAATACCGGAAGTGATAGAGAACGGCGCAAACGGCCTGCTGTTCGACTCCGGGAACGCGGAAGCCCTGGCCGCCGCTTTGACAAAACTGCGCGAACAGCCTGCCCTGCGCGAAAGCATGGGAGAAACCGGACGGGCAATTTACGAAAAAAGATTTTCGACAGGCGCGCTGCAAAAGGCGCTGCTGGAGCTTTATGGCTGGAAATAACATCCGCCCTCTCAAGGTGATGTTCCTTTGCGCCCACTCGGAACTGGTGGGCGGAGGACAGCAGTCGCTTATCATGATACTGCGCCACCTGGACAGGAACAGGGTTGAGCCTCTGGTCGTCTGTCCGGCTGAAGGCGGTTTCTCCCGGGGAATGAAGGAACTTGATATCCCGACACGCTTCCTGCCTCTGCCGGACCCTAAAGGCGCGGCCTTCTGGAAACAGACAGCCGCCATGCACCGAATAGCGCGGCTGGCGTTCAGGGAAGAGGCGGATTTCATAGACGGCGACACGGTGGAGGCGGGCCTCTATGCCGCGCTGGCCGCGAGAATGGCCGGAGCAAAAGCGGTGTTCCATGCCCGCGTGTCGGATTCCGGCCGCTGGTGGGATTGGCTGCTGCCGCGGCTTTGCGACGGTATAATATGCGTTTCGAAAGCGACGACGGAGCGGTTTTCACCACCGGTTGGCTGTCGCGTGGAAGTCATTTACAGCGGCGCGGCCCCCAAGAATTTCTCGGCGAGAGACAGGGAATATTTACGGAACCGCTTTGGAATTCCGCAGGACTCCTTCTGCGCCGTTTTCGCCGGACAACTGGTCCGGGAAAAAGGGGCCGCCACGCTACTGAGGGCCATAGCGAAACTGCCGTCAGCGACCTGCCTCATCGCCGGGGAAGGCCCGGAAAGCGGCCCGCTGCAACTGCTTGCCGAAGAACTGGGAATAAGGGAAAGAACCGTTTTCACCGGAAAACTGTCCGATGCCCGCGACGCCTACGGCGCGGGGGACGTTACCGTCCTGCCTACAGCATGGAAGGAAGGCCTCGCGCGCGTCATAATCGAATCAATGGCGTGCGGGCGGGCGGTGCTGGCCACGCCGCTTGGCGGCAACGCGGAAGCTCTGGCCGACGGCATGACCGGATATATGATACAGCCGGACGACCCGGACGGGCTGGCGCGCCGTCTCGCGGAACTGGACGCGGACAGGGAAACGCTCGCCAGGCTTGGACACCACGCTAAGGAGCGGGCCCTTGAAATGTTCTCCCCCCGCGCCTGTGCCCTCAGCCACGAGGAGTTCTACATTTCTCTTTCGGACAGGGGGAGGACAAAATGAGAGCCGCGCTCAAAACGGCATATCTGGCCGCAAGGCTGCCTGTCCTCCGGCTGGCCGGCCTGATGAAAAAACGAAGAACCTTCGACCCGGCAATGGTTTCGAAAATTCTCCTTATCCGCACCGACCGTCTGGGCGACATGGTTCTGACCACGCCTTTCATTGCGGCGCTGAAAGAGGCTTTCCCGAAGGCCGCCCTGACCATGCTCGCCGCGAAAGGGCCTCTTAGGCTGGTCCGCTTCAATCCCGCCATTGCCGAAACCGTGGAGTGGTATGAATCTGCCCGCGACACTCTGCTTGAAAGACTCCGGGCGGAAAGATTCGACCTCGCCATAGACCTACATTACGACTATCCGCTCGCCACCGCCAGGCTATGCGCGGACGTCCGCGCAGGAATTTCCTGCGGATTCGACATCGCCGGACGCGGCTGCTATTTTGACCTTCCGGTCGCCGCGCAGGGGAAGAAACATTTTACGCAGGAACTATGGGACATACTATCCGCGCTGGAGATAAACGTCCCGATGAAAAAGCCGGCAATCTATTTCGACGGCGCCGTAAAAAACGCGGCGGCGGATTTTATCAGCCTCGCCGGACTGGGAGGCCGCCCTTACGCGGTCATCCATCCGGGCGGGCATTACCCCTCCCAGCGCTGGCCGGCGGAAAGATTCGCCGGAATCGCGGATTTTCTTGAAAAGGACAAAGGGCTGCCGACGCTCGCGGTCGGCGGACCGGACGAGACAGAGCTTCTCAGGACGGCCGCCCCGAACCGTCCCTCCTATTTTGGCGGAGACCCGCTCATGACCGCGGCGCTTATAAGCGGAGCCACCCTATTTGTAGGCAACAACTCGGGCCCGCTTCACATGGCGTGCGCCCTGTCGGTACCGAGCGCGTCTACCATGGGGCCGACCGACCCGGTCCGTTTCGCTCCGATGGGCGAACGGTGCGCTGTGGCGAGCGGGAACCCGCTTTCCCTTGTAACCGAGGAGGACATGAGAAAAGCAGTCCGCGAGGTATTGGGATAATGTGCGGCATATGCGGTTTTGCCGGATTTGAACAGCCCGGCCTGATAGAGAAAATGGCGGGACTCCTGCGGCATCGGGGCCCCGACAGCGACGGCTTTTTCTCCTCCGGGGAAATCTCGCTCGGCATGAGAAGGTTGAAAGTAATAGACCTCGCCACAGGCGACCAGCCAGTCTACAACGAAAACCGCTCCGTCTGCGTGGTCTTCAACGGCGAGATATACAACTTCCGGGAACTGCGGGCCGAACTTGAGAAACAGGGCCACACCTTCCGAACATCCAGCGACACGGAAGTAATAGTCCACCTCTACGAGCAGCACGGAAAAGCCTGCGCGCAAAAGCTGGAGGGTATGTTCGCCTTCGCGCTGTGGGACTCCGACAAACGCCAGCTTCTGGCGGCAAGGGATCAGCTTGGCATAAAGCCTTTTTATTACTGCGCAAACGGCAGCAGACTGGCTTTCGCGTCGGAACTGAAGGCTCTGCTGCCAGTCCCTCTGCTCGGCAGAAAAATCAATCCGGACGCGATAGCCGCATACCTTAATCTTCTTTACATACCATCGCCCATGACGGCTTTCCGCGACGCCGCCAAACTTGAACCGGGACACCTGCTCCTCTGGCGGGACGGCCGGATGGCAGTTGAAAAATACTGGTCCATGCCGGACCCCGCGCCCTCCGGCAAAACATTCGGGGAAAACCGGGAGATGTTCCTGTCCGCGCTGAAGAATTCCGTCCGCCGCCACATGATAAGCGACGTTCCGCTAGGTGCGTTCCTCAGCGGAGGACTGGATTCCTCGGCTATAGTCGCCGCCATGTCCGAGCTTGGCGGACAGGCAAAAACATTTTCCATAGGTTACGACCGCGAAGAGGACAGTTCCTACAACGAGCTGGACACCGCCTCCCGCACGGCGGCGGCCTTTGACGCCGACCACACCCGCATAATCGTCAACCCTGACGCCGCGGAACTGTTGCCGACGATTGCGCGCCAGCTTGATGAACCGCACGCCGACTCCAGCGCCATAGTCACTTACCTCATATCCAAAAACGCCCGGAGCAAAGCCACCGTGGCCCTTACCGGAATAGGAGGGGATGAACTTTTCCTCGGCTATCCAAGATATCTTGGCGCGCGCTGGTACTACCGTCTAAAAAACCTGCCGTCCGTCATGATACGGGGCGCGGAGGCAGGCGCCGCCTTGCTTGGCGAAAGCGGGGCCGGGCGCGACCTTGCGAACTGGGCCAAGAGGTTTACCGCCGGACTCGGGAAGGGCGAACCGGATTTTTACCTGGGCTGGACCACGTTCCTGCGCGGCGAAGAAGGGAAGGAACTGTTGTCGCCGGAATTCAGGGAACTTATGAAAGCAGACCCGCTTTCCCGCAACCGGGAAGCGTTCGCCTCGCTCTCCGGCGGCGACCCCATACAGCGGCTGGCCATGCTGGACACGCTCACCTATCTGCCCGACGACCTGCTCATGATGGCGGACAAGATGAGCATGGCCTCCTCGCTGGAACTGCGCGTGCCTTTCTGCGACCTCAGGATGCAGGAATTCTCCCTCTCCCTCTCCTCCCGGGACAAGATGCCCGGCGGGGAACTGAAAGGATTCATGCGGCGCGCGCTGAAAGGGTTCGTGCCGGACGAGGTGCTTGGCAGGAGGAAGCAGGGCTTCATGGTTCCGCTGCCGCGCTGGCTGAGGCACGAACTGCGCCCCATGACATTGGAACTCCTTTCCGGCGAACGCACGGCAAGGCGCGGGATATTCTCTCCCGGCGCGGTGGATAAACTGCTGGAGAAGCATTACAGCGGACGTGAGAACCGGGCCGACCTTATATGGGCTATACTATGTCTGGAGACCTGGATGGAGGCTTATGGCGCAACCGTCTGACCTGAAAAACGCCAAAAGCATTCTGCTTGTCCTTGCCGCCGGCATAGGCGACCTCGTGATGGCCGCGGCCGCGCTCAAGGCCATACGCTTCGCGCGCCCCGAAGCGAAGATAACGCTGCTGGTCTCTCCCAAAAGCCTACCCTACGCCAAACTCTGCCCCTATGTGGATGAGGAACTTGCCGTTCCATCATCCCTGTGCGGACTGGCCTCCGCGTTGTCCACCGCCTTCAAACTGCGCGCGCGGCATTTCGACGCGGCCATAAATCTCTACGGCATAGGCACCCTGTCGGGCTCCCTCAAAATGCGCGCGCTGTTTTCCCTGATAAAACCCAAAGCCTCGGCCGGCAGGAATTACCGGGGTTACGGTTCCTTTTTCGATTTCAGCGTCGAAGAACGCGACGGCGACGGGAAGTGCCAGAGCGATTATTACGCGGAACTGGCCGACCTGCTGGGCGCGAAGACATTCCAAAAGGATAAAAGCGCCATCTGGTTCGCGCAGGACAGCGAGCGCGCCGCCGCGGACGTCCTGTCAGCAAACGGCGTAACTGAAAATGACCGGCTGGTGGGGATAAACCCGGCCTCGGCCCGCAGGACGAGGCTGTGGAATTCCGCCCGTTTCGCGCAGGTGGCCGCTGCGCTGCAGGAAAAGACCGGCTGCAAGTTCGTGGTGCTTGGCGGCCCTTCGGACCGGGGGCTGGCGGACGAACTTGTCCGGGCCATGGCCCACAAGCCAATCAACGCCGCCGGGGCGCTGTCCTACGACGAAACCGCCGCCCTCATAAAGCGCCTCTCCATGCTCATCACGGTCCATTCCTCGGTGCTGCACACCGCCAATGCCCTCAGAGTGCCTTGCGTGTGCCTCATCGGCCCGGGCAACGCCGAAAAGGACGGCCCCTACGCCCCCGACCCGAACAGGATGCGGCTTGTGCGGGCCGACGAAGCCCCCTGCTCGCCTTGCGACCTGGACATCTGCCGCCGCAACCGGTGCATGGCAAACACATCGGTGCGAAAGGTCCTTGAAGCCTCTCTGGAACTTTGGGACAGGATATACGGATGAAAAAACTCAGGGTCGTGCACGTCATAACGCGGGTGGACTGGGGCGGCTCGGCTGAAAACACCGGGGCCAGCGTCTTCCGCGCGGACACGGAAACGCTTGAGAGCCGGCTTGTCTGCGGCCCCGGCGGGAAAGACTCGCCAGCCCCGCAAAACGCGGACAGGGTGCGAGTGATACAGACGTTGACCAGAAGCCTCAGCCCTGTTAAGGACATAAAGGCATTTTTCGGCCTGCTGAAAGCCTACGAGGATTTGCGCCCTGATATAATACATACCCACACGTCCAAGGCCGGCATACTTGGCCGCTGGGCCGGTTGGCTGTACAAACGCCGCTGCGGCCGCGACGTGAAGATTATCCACACCCCGCACGGACATGTGCTGTACGGCTATTTCGGCAAAATGGAAAGCGCGCTCTACCTGCTGGCCGAACGTCTTACCGCCCCCATCACCGATTCGCTTATAGCGCTCACGCGCGGCGAGGCCCGCGAAAGCAGCGAGGCCGGCATAGGCCACATGATGCAATGGACATGGATACACAGCGGGGTGGAAACGTCGCGCGCCATGCGCTACCTGGACGTGGTCTCCCGCGCGGAGGCCAAGACGCTTGTCCGGCGGCAGTGCGGCTTCGAACGGGACGCTTTCGTGACAGGCTTCTGCGGCAGACTTACGGCGGTGAAGGGAGTGCCCCACCTTCTGCGGGCCTTCCGCAAACTGTATATGCGGCGGAACAATTGCCGCCTGCTGATAATCGGAACCGGCGAAGATGAAGCCGCGCTGAAGGACCTGGCCGAACAGCTTAAAATAGACGACGCGGTCCACTTCGCCGGCTATCAGGAAGACCCCTGGCGCTGGATTGCCGCCTGCGACGTGCTTGCCCAGCCGTCCCTCAACGAGGGAATGGGCCGGACGCTTGTGATGGCGCAGGCGCTGGGCGTGCCGCCGGTGGCTTTTTCAGTCTGCGGCATACCGGACGTGGTCATTGACGGCATGACGGGCCTGCTGGTCAAACCCGGAGACGAGGAAGGGCTCTACAGGGCCCTGCTCCGGCTGGAGAACGACCCCGGATTGGCCTCGAAGCTCGGCTCCGCCGGGACAGGCTGGGTGATGAGCCCTGACGACACCCGCCACCCCAGATTTTCCGAGGCATCCATGCTTGAACAGCTCAAAGAGCACTACTGGAAAATATGGCGCGCATGATATTCCCACTTCTGCTCCTGCTCGCTTCGGCCCCCGTCAGCGCGGAGGAGATAAAGGCCGTTCTGCACATACACAGCGCCTACAGCCACGGCAGCTCCTATCCCGTGGAGGAAATAGTCAAAAACGCAAGGCAGCGCGGCGTCGACGCGGTGTTTCTTACGGACAACGCGCTAGGACGCTGGGAATACAACATCCCCCCCTTCGAAGGAATAATACGCTACGCGGTAAACCGCAATTCCGTACTGTCAGCGGGACCGGATAAATACCTCGCCGAAATAAACCGACTGCGCGCCGCATATCCAGACGTCGCGCTCTTTCCGGGAGTGGAAGCCGCGGCCTATTACAGGTGGAGCGGGTCGCCACTAAATCACATTACCATGCACGACTGGAACCGCCATCTCCTCCTTGCCGGCATGGAGAAGGCGGCCGACTACGAGGACCTGCCGGTGATGGGCAACAGCCGGGCCATGCCCTGGAAACCGCTGTCCATGTGGCCGCTGCTCCTGCTGGCCTCGTCTTTTTTCCTCTACCGCAAGGACCAGAAAAAACGTGGCCGCATAGTGCTGATTATCGGGATAGTATTCTCCGCCGCCAACTTCCCGTTTTACAGATTCCCGTACTCCATGCACCTTAAGGAAACGCCGTGGCCGCCATACGCGGCTCTTGCCGAATACGGGCAAGGCAAAGGAGCGCTCGTGGTCTGGGCCCACCCCGATTCCCCCTCCTGGGACAGTCCGCAGCAGATAAACTCCCGTGCCAGCCATACCACGGCGCGTTACACGGACGCGCTGGAAAAAGTACCGGAAACCAACGGCTTCGCCGTGGTCATGGAGGGGTATAAGCACATGCCGGAACCCGGGCAGGAGTGGGACACTGCCCTTATGAATTACATAAACGGCAAAAGAAAGCTACCGCCGTTCGCCTACGCGGAAACGGACTTCATCGCCCCGGGTTATCTGGGCACGCAGTTGGACAGCCTCTACATGCGCGTCAACGCACCGGACAAAAGCCGCCCCGCCATACTGGACGCGCTTAAAAAAGGTCATTTTCAAGCCGTCGCGGCGTCGGACAGGGGAACCATCGAGTTTTCGACTTTCACGCTTGGCGGCTCCGCCTCCTTCGGCGACACAGTGTCCGCACGCGGTCCGCTTGAACTTGCGCTCGACGTGCGTTCCATTGACGGCAAGCTCCCTTCCGCCAGAATCAGGATAGTGCGCAACGGCGGATTGATATTCGACGAAGTCAGACGGTTGCCGGCGGAGATCCGCATACCGGACGCCACCGCCGGTCTTAAAACAGGGTATATCCGGGCCATGGTTTCCGACGTAAACGCCATGTCATTCGGCAACCCCGTGTTTTTCCGGGAGGACAAATGATACTGGCGGCGCACCAGCCTCAGTTCATGCCGTGGCTTGGTTATTTCGGCAAGATGCGGCAGGCCGACGTTTTTGTAATGCTTGATGACGTGCAGTTCAAGAAAAACGAATGGCAGAACCGCAACCGCATACTGGCCCACGGCGACCCGCAGTGGCTGACCGTGCCGGTGCTTCATAATTTCGGTCAGAACATAAATGAAGTGCGCACGAACAACGCCGTTCCGTGGCGGGAAAAGCACCTGAAGGCCCTGCAGGGCGCGTACGCGAAATCCCCGGCGTTTGAAAACACCATGAAGGAAATGCGGACTTTTTACAGCCGGGAATGGGACTTGCTCTGCCCGGTCAACATGGAAAGCGTCGGCTATCTGCGGGAAAAACTCGGAGTGGAAACTCCGCTCAGGTTTTCCTCGGAACTCGGGCCGGAGGGAGTTTCCACCGAAAGGCTTGTAAACCTCTGCAAAATACTCAAGGCCGACACATACCTTGCCGGCGCCGGTGGGAAGGATTACATGGACATGTCTCTTTTCGAAAAGGCAGGCATACAGGTGGTCTTTCAGGAATTTTCCCATCCCGCATACTTCCAGCCGGACGGCAAGTTCACTGCTTTTTTAAGCGCGCTCGACGCGGTGTTCAATCTTGGCGGCGGCGCGCGCAAACTTCTGGAGGACGCAAAATGAAGACCGTTCCCCACTCAAGGCCGCAAATCGGGCCCGCGGAAAAAGCCGCGGTATTGAAAGTCCTTGCAAGCGGACAGCTTTCCTCCGGCCCCCGCTGCATTGAACTGGAAAAAACCGCCGCTAAAAAACTGAAGCTGAGATACGGCGCGGCGGTTTCATCGGGCCTGTCCGCGCTGACGCTTGCGCTCCGGGCGGCGCGCCTCCCGGACGGGGCGCAGGTGCTGATGCCGTCCTATGTCTGCTCCGCGCTCTGGCATGCGGCGAAACTAGCGGGACTTGAACCTCTGCTCTGCGACACTGACCCCGCCACCTTCAATCCGGATTTCTCCGACGCGCGGAAAAGACTGACGCGCCGGACCAAGGCCATCATAGTCCCCCATATGTTCGGTCTGGCCCAGCCCCTTCCCGGATGGACTAATGAACTTTTCTCCATCGAAGACCTCGCCATGTCCTTCGGGGCGAGCGCGGACGGCAAGCTGGCCGGGACATACGGGGATGCCGCCGTAACATCCTTCTACGCCACCAAACTCATGGCGGCGGGCGAAGGCGGGATGGTGCTGTCGGACGACCGCGCCATTATAGAGAGAACCGCCGGCCTGCGGGAATACGACGGCAGGATTCCGGATATTACGCGGGAAAACGCCAAGATGTCCGACCTGCACGCGGCACTTGCTCTTGCCCAGATGAAACGGCTTGAAAGCTTCATCGCCGCCCGAGAGAAGATTGCCCGTCGCTACGATAAAGCCTTCGCCAACTTGCGCGGGGCAGAGAGACCTCTGCGCCAGAGAGGGAGAATATATTTCCGTTATGTGCTGACGCTCAAGGGGATTAAACCTGAAAACGCAATAGAGAAACTTGAGCGGCGAGGAGTGTCGGCAAAAAGGCCTGTCTTCCGCCCGTTGCACCTGGACTACGGCCCGGCAGGCGGATTCCCCGGCGCGGAAAAAGCTCACGCGACGGCGCTGTCCATACCGCTCTATCCCGCCCTGACGGGGCAAGAAACAGAACGGGTGATTGCGGGAGTCCTTGAAACCTTATCCTGACGCGACTAAACTCGGCGCGGCGGGATGGCAGTTTACCAGTCAAACTGCTACCCTATTATATGCAGCAGGTAGCCTTTTTGGAGAATGCCAATGTACCAGCAATTTTTCGGCCTTTCGGCCATGCCGTTCGACAACACGCCCAACCCCAGGTTTTTTTATGAGGACGAGCAGCACGCCGAAGCCTTCGCGCGCATAGCCTATGTCCTGCGGGAGAAACGTTCCTGCGCGGTGCTGACCGGGGTGTACGGATGCGGCAAGACCATGGTGGTGCAGGCGGTTAAGAAGGAACTGGAAAGCGAGGGCTGCCGCTTCTCCCTGGTGACAAATCCCCAGCTGGATAACCTCGACATGCTGCGGATGATACAGCATGGCTTCAAGGACACCGAGATTTCCCGCCAGAAAGGCGACGTGCTTATGGCCCTCGAAAAGACGATAAAGGAAATAGCCAGCGACGGCAAGCACGCGGTAATCATCATCGACGAGGCCCACACCATAGAGGAGAAGGGCGTGTTCGAGGAGCTGCGCCTGCTGCTTAATTACCAGACGGAAACATCCTATCTGGTCTCGCTTGTGCTTGTCGGCCAGCCGGAGCTGAGCGACAAGATAGAATCGAACAAGCAGTTCAACCAGCGCGTGGCCATCAAATGCCACCTTGGCCCCTACGACGAGGCCACCACCCGCGCCTACATAAACCACCGGCTTGGCATAGCCTGCGCGGCCCCCGGCCTCTTCAACGACGAGGCCCTCGCCATAATATTCCAGCGCTCCGGCGGCATACCGCGCTGGATAAACAACATGTGCCATATGAGCCTGATGACGGCGTTTTCGAAAACCGAGCGGGTGGTCCTCGCGGCGACCGTGAAGGAAGCCCTGCTCAGCATGGAAGGGAACGGTTAGCCATGAACATACTGGTTATAGGGGCCCACCCCGACGACATGGAATTCGGCTGCGGCGGCACGCTGCTCAAGCTGGCGGACAAGGGCTGCGCAATGAACCTGCTTGTCATGACCCAGGGCGGGGCAGGCGGCGACGAGCAGACCCGCGTGCAGGAACAGCTCTCCGCCGCGAAAATGATCGGGGCGAACCTGATGTGGGGCGGATTCGAGGACACCAACCTGCCGATTTCCCGAGAGATAATACGGATAATAGAAACGGCCATAATCCGCGTGCGGCCGGACATGGTTTTCTGCCACTATCCGCAGGACACGCACCAGGACCACAGGCAGATAGGCACCGCCGCGCTTTCCGCCGCGCGAGGCGTCCGCAGCTTCCTCTTTTACGAAGGCCCCAGCTCCATGGATTTCTCCCCCTCGGTGTTCACCGACATAGGCAACGAACTGCCCCGCAAGCTGGAACTGCTGAAATGCCACCGCTCGCAGGTGGACAAGACCAACATACCTCATCTCTCCATACTGGAAAGCGCGCAGAGCACGGCCATATACCGCGGCATGCAGAACCGCGTCAAATTCGCGGAAGGCTTCATGCCGCACCGGCTAGCGCTGGACCACATTATCGGACTTTAGGGGAACACGGATGGAACGCCTGAAAGCCAAGGGAATGGACAAACGCGAGCTGGCCATAGCGGCCGGCGGCCTTGTCCTGCTTCTGGCTATACTTCCCCCGGGCGGACTCTCGGCCCTGTCATGGGAGACAGGTTTCCGCTGGTTTTACATCTCCTTCATTGCCTTTTTCGCCTCCATACTGCTCGGCCCGGTTTCGGTGGAGCTGGCCCGGCGCACAGGCGCGATGGACAGGCCGGACGCGCGGAAAGTGCATACGATTCCCACTCCGCGCATAGGCGGCGTGGCGGTCTATCTGGCCTTTATTTTCGCGGTATGGCGCAATCAAGTGTTCACTCCCCAGCTCTGGGGCCTGCTCGCGGGCGGGACCATTATTTTCCTGCTGGGCCTCGCCGACGACATGCGCGGACTGCCGGCAACATTCCGGCTTTTCGTGCAGCTGGCGGCGGCCTCGCTGGTTGCGGCATGCGGAATAAGAATAGAATTCCTGCTCGCATGGCCTGGCGGGCAGGTGGCTGCCTTCGTACTCAGCGTACTGTGGCTGGTGGGAGTGACCAACGCATTCAATTTCCTCGACGGCATAGATGGGTTGGCCTGCGCGCTTGGCATAACGTCGGCCCTTTTCACCATGGGGCTGGCGGCCGCTTCGGCGCAGCCGGCGCTGGCCGTGCTATCAGCCGCGCTTGCCGGGGCGTGCCTCGGCTTTTTCCGCCTGAACTGGCATCCGGCAAAAGCCTTCCTTGGCGACTGCGGCAGCACATTCATAGGTTTCATGCTGGCGGGCTTCGCCCTGCTGGGCGGCTCTCCGGCGCACAACAACCTTACGGCCATAGCCACCCCGGTGCTAGTGCTGGGCATACCGATATTCGACATCGGCTACATCACCGTGGCCCGCATCAGGCGCGGCGCCGTCAGGACAGTGAAGCAGTGGCTTGAATACGTGGGCAAGGACCATTTTCACCACCGCCTGATGAAGCTGGGCTTCTCGGTTCAGGAAAGCGTCGGCTTCATAGTTCTGCTCAACATCTGCCTCGGTCTGGCGGCATGGACGATACATTACACGCAGACCGGCCTTGGAACAACCCTGTTGCTGTTCCAGGCCTTCCTGATATTCTCTCTGGTTGTAATGCTGATGCTGAAGGGCAGGACGCTTACGGGCGACAGCAAACGCTGACGCCGGACCGCTAAATCAACGACAATTTTTCCTCGTTATTCTCAAGCGCCGCCTCGGGAACCGTCATGGCGGCGCGGCGCATCTCCTCTATCCTGCTGACAAACCATACCGCCGCCAGAAGGCACCAGACCGCGCCTGCCCGCATGGTGACGGCAATGCCGAAGTGCTGGGACAGCTTTCCAAGAATAAGACTGCCAAGCGGGGCAAAGCCTACGAATGTCATGACGTAGACGCTCATGACGCGGCCGCGCATCTCGTTGCGGACAAGGCTCTGGATAAGGGTGTTGGAGCCCACGTTCTGGCGCATCATGCCCATGCCGGCGCCCAGCAGCAAAAGGCAGGCGGGCCAGATTCCATGCACGAAGGAGAGCGCCAGCATGGAACCGCCATACAGAAAGGAACTCACGGCGATAAACCCTCCCATGCGGCGGTGCTTTTTGCGCGAAGCCAGCGTCAGTCCGCCAAGAAGCGCCCCGACACCGATGGAGGAAATCAGCATGCCGTAAGTTTTGGGCCCTCCGTTCAACTGTTCCACCGCGAAGACGGGCAGCATCAGCATCAGAGGCATTATGACAAGGCTGACAGCGGAAAGCAGTATGATGGGATTGCGTATGAAAGGCATGTCCCTGCAATAGCGGAGTCCCTCCTTGAGGGACTGCCAGGCCGGAGGATGGACCTGCTGGGAAGTCTTTGGCGGAAGGCGGATTTCATGCAGGGCGCGCAGCACGAACAGGAAAGAGGCCGCGTTTATCAGGAAGCACGCGCCCTCCCCCACCCAGCCGACAAGAAAACCGGCCAGCGCGGGTCCGATTATGCGCGCGGCGTTGAACGCCATCGAATTAAGCGCCAGGGCGTTGCCCAAATCACGCGGACCGACAAGCTCCACAGCAAAACTCTGGCGCAGCGGCATATCGAAAGCGACCGCTATCCCGGCAAGGGAGCTCAGCAGCATTATGTGCCACACCTGCACCGTGCCGGACAACGTAAGAACTCCGAGGGCGGTCGCCTGCGCCATGGCTACGGTTTGGGTGAACATCAGCGCGCGCCGCCGGTCGAAACGGTCGGCAAAAACCCCGGCGTAAAGCCCCAGCACAAGGCCGGGCGCCTGGCTGCAGAAGCCCACAAGCCCCAGCGCGAACGAAGATTTACTGAGGCTGTACACAAGCCAGCCCTGCACGGTGGTTTGTATCCATGTCCCGACAAGGGAAAGGCCCTGCCCGGTAAAGTAGAGGCGGTAGTTGCGGTGGGAAAGCGAACGGAAAGTACGGTCGAACAATGACATGCAGGGCTTACTCCTTATATAATCAATTATAGCAAGCCGGAAGTCAGGAAATGTCCATGCAATAAAAGCATACCGCAAAACGTTAAAAGTGTAAGGATAGGAAATTTGCACAAGTCGATGTCCTTTGTTATACTTACCGGTAGGTAAGATGAACTCCATAATAAAAACACTAATAGCAGGCTCACTACTACTCCCTGCCGCGGCTAACGCCCAGCAGGCCGAACGGGTCCTCTCTTGGGAAGACTGCGTTTCAATTGCCCTACAGAGCAACGCGGCGCTGTCCGCGCAGAAGCAGGCGGTAGCCGCGGCGGAATACAAGTACTACGCTACGCGCAATTCGCTCTACCCGTCCATTTCCGCCAGCCATTCGTTGTCCCGCAGCGGAAGCGGCAACACGGCGGCCAACAGCACTTCTCTGGGGCTTAACTCGAACATAGACCTCTGGAACCCGGGGGATTATGCGAGCATAAAGACTCAGCGCATGACCCTCGACAAGGCCACGGCAGACTTAAAGGCCCAGCTTGCGACCCTGCGTTCCGACCTCAAAACGGCGTTCATCAGCATGCTTTACGCTCAGGAAAACCTTCAACTGACAAAAAGCATCTACGACTTGCGCCAGAAAAACGCCAACACGATAGAACTCCAGTACGCCAGCGGGCGCGAAAGCAAGGGCAACATGATGTACGCCCAGGCGCAGGCCTATCAGGCCAAGTCGGACATAGCTGCCGCTGAGCGCAGCATGGCGACCTCCCGCCGGAACCTGCTCAAGGTTCTGGGCCTGCCCGCATACGAAATTGTACGGGCAAGCGGAACGCTTCTGGCGCCGGCCTTCTCTTCCAGCGATGACATAGACGCGCTCGCGCTGAAGGTCCCCGCAGTGATGCAGAGCGCGGCCTCCATACAGGTGTCAAAAGCGCAGTACGACGCCGCAGGGGTGGATATGTATCCTTCCCTCACCTCCTCCCAGTCCCTCGGCTGGTCAGGCAACACCGAATTCCCCCAGTACCGCAACTGGTCGCTGGGCGTGCAGCTCTCGTGGCCGCTGTTCTCAAACGGCATAACCTACCACAAAAACAACGTGGCGGCGGCGCGGGCCCAGTACACCCAGGCGGAGGAAACCTACCGCCAGCAGCTGCTTACGTCCCGGGCCGACCTCCAGACGGCCAAGGCCGCCGTGGAAAGCGACATGGACACTATCAAGTCCAACGAATACATGCTTGAGGCGGAAAAGCAGCGCCACAGCGAAAGCCAGGTCAAGTACCTGTCCGGCAACCTCAGCTTCCAGGACTGGGAAACGGTCGAGCAGTCGCTAGTCAGCGCGGAGAAGAACTATCTTAGCAGCAAACGCCAGGCGCTTGCCGATCTGGCAAGCTGGGAAAAACTTTTGGGCCTCACGCCCGGAGAGTGAGCTAACAATATGAAGAAAATCATCATAGCGGCAGTCATAGTCATCCTTGCCGGAGCGGTCGCCTTCAAATACTACTCGAAGAAACGCGCCTCCGCGAAACCCTCCTATCAGACCGTACAGGTCTCGAGAGGGAGCATCACCCGCACCGTGGAAACCACGGGCGAAGTGGCCCCCCTCAACCGCGTGGAGGTTAAACCCTCCATAGCTGGCCGCATAGATAAACTGCTGGTCAACGAAGGGGACGTGGTCAAGAGCGGCCAGATTCTGGCCTACATGAGTTCCACCGACCGCGTGGCCATACTCGATGCCGCCCGCGCCAAGGGAGAGGCGGAAGTGGCCAAGTGGGAAGACGCGTACAAGCCCTCCCCCATAGTCTCCCCGCTGTCCGGAAAGGTCATTCTCCGCAACGTGGTCGAGGGTCAGACCGTCGGCACGTCCGACGTGGTGTTCGCCCTTGCCGACGACCTTATAGTGGTGGCCAACGTTGACGAATCCGACATCGGGGCCATACGCGAAGGACAGGGCGCAGACATCACCCTTGACGCCTATCCCGACCGGAAGGTGCGCTCCTCGGTGTTCCAGATACTGCAGGAAGGCACCAGCAGCAGCAACGTCATCACCTACAAGGTCAAGCTGCGGCCCTACCGCGTGCCGGAATTCTTCAAGTCCCAGATGACCGCAAACATCACGGTCGAGACGGCCCGCAAGACCAATATACTCCTGCTGCCGCTGCAGGCTATAAGCGAGGGCAAGCGGGGCAAGACCGTCCTGATCGGGGACATCGCGAAACCGGAGCCCACGCCCGTGACCACCGGCCTGGAAGACGGCATGAACGCGGAGATACTCTCCGGCCTTACGGAAGGCGAGACGGTGTTCGTGGCGGGGATGAAATATACCCCGCAGGTCAGCGAATCCAGCAGCAGCCCCTTCATGCCCGGCCGCCCCAAGGCGCAGAAGGCCAACACAAGCAACGGGAAGAAATCGTCCTCTTCAGGCGGAGGCAATCCTCCTCCCCCGGGAATGTGATCTATGCCCACACCGCTCATTGAAGCCAAAGGCATCAAGAAAGCCTACCCGCTGGGCGACGGGGAGCTGGAAATTCTCCACGGCATAGACCTGGAGATAATGCAGGGCGAGTTCGTGGCGATAATGGGGCCTTCGGGTTCTGGCAAATCCACGCTGATGCACATACTCGGCCTGCTGGACCGGCCCACCGGCGGCACCTACAAGATAGCCGGGCACGAGATAAGCCGTATGTCTGACGACGACACCGCCTATCTGCGCTCCAAGGTGATAGGCTTCGTCTTCCAGCAGTTCAACCTGCTCTCCCGCATGACCGCGCAGGACAACGTGGCCCTGCCGCTCATCTACTCCCGCGTGGAGGGGCGCGACGCTATAGCGGCCAAGCACCTCGGCCACGTGGGCCTTTCGGACAGGCTGGGCCACAGGCCAAACCAGCTCTCCGGAGGACAGCAGCAGCGCGTGGCCATAGCCCGCGCGCTGGTCAACTCGCCCAAGATAATATTCGCGGACGAGCCGACCGGCAACCTGGCCTCTGCGCAGGCCGACGAAATAATGAAGCTCCTCAAGGAGCTCAACAAGTCCGGCATCACCGTGGTCATAGTAACCCACGAGCCGGACATCGCGGCCTGGGCAGACCGCGTCATCCACATAAAGGACGGCGCGATACACTCGGACAAGAACTCCCGCACGGAAGCCCTGCCGGCGGTGGTGACTGAAGCGACGGCGGTGCGCCTGCGCAAGCCGGGCTCGCTCATCCCTCTGGCCGAGGTTTACGAGAACTTCATGTCCGCCATGCGGGCGATGGCGTCCAACAAGGTCAGGACCTTCCTGACCATGCTGGGCATAATAATAGGCGTGGCGGCAATTATCGCCATGCTTGCCATAGGCACCGGCGCGCAAAGCAGCATGGAGAAGCAGCTCTCATCGCTGGGCTCGAACCTGCTGATGCTGCGCCCCGGCAACCGCAACTTCAGGGGCGTAGGCGGCGGCATGGGCGGCTTCACCCGCTTCACCATAGAGGATGCCAAGGCGATAGACACTAACAAGGAGCTCGTCGCCACGGTTGACCCCAACGTGAGCGGCACGGGGCAGGCGGTCTACGGCGCCAAGAACTCCAGCACGCAGGTGCAGGGAGTTACGGCGGTCTACGCACGGATGCGCAACGCACAGCCAGCGTTCGGACGCTTCTTTACAGAAGCGGAGGACGAACGGCTGGACCGCGTTGTGGTGCTGGGACAGACGGTGGTCACCAACCTGTTCGGAGAAGAAGATCCGCTCGGGAAGGTCATCAAGGTGAACCGCAAGTCCTTCCGCGTGATAGGCGTGCTGCCGGCCAAGGGAGCCTCCGGCTTCCAGGACCAGGATGACGTGATACTCATGCCGCTCAACACGGCCATGAAGCGCGCTCTGGGCAAGAAATACGTCAACACCATCTGGGTGGAAGCGGCCAATCCGAAACGCATGGACGACACCATAGAGTTCATGTCCCAGATAGTTCGCAAGCGGCACCACATCGCGGCCAACAAGGAAGATGACTTCTCCGTGATGAACATGGCGGAGTTGCAGAGCGCAATATCCTCCATGACCAAGACCATGACCATGCTCATGGGCGTCATAGCCAGCATCTCGCTGCTGGTCGGCGGCATAGGCATCATGAACATCATGCTCGTGAGCGTAAGCGAGCGCACCAGGGAAATCGGCCTGCGCAAGGCCATAGGCGCCACGCAGATAGCAGTGCTGTCGCAGTTCCTCATAGAGGCGGCGGCGCTGTCTCTCGGAGGCGGCCTGATGGGCATAGCGCTGGGAGCCAGTTCGGCCATTGTCATAGCCAAGATACTTAAATGGTCCGTGCTGGTCACCCCGTCATCCGTCGCGCTGGCGGTGATATTCTCAGCCGGTGTAGGCATACTGTTCGGCTTCTGGCCGGCCAAGAAAGCCAGCATGCTATCGCCCATAGAAGCCCTGCGCTACGAATAAGCCTTGCAGCAAAGGCAAAAACGAAAAGCCGCCCCGACAAGGGCGGCTTTTCGTTTTACGCTAACAGAACTCAGAGCGACCGGAGCATGCCCTCCGCCGCCAGAAAGCCCGTCGCAGCCGCGCCCACTATCCCGCGCGAGAAGCCGGAAGCATCCCCCGCGAAATATACGCCCGGCACGCTGCTTTCCAAATACCCGGACGACTTAACCCTTATGCCGTGGAACTTTATCTCCGGCGCATAGAGCAGCGTATGGTCCTGCGCGAGCCCCGGCACGAGCTGGTTCAGCCGGTCCAGCCCCTCTATTATCCCTGACACGAAGCGGTAGCCCATCGCCATGCCGATATCACCGGGAGTGGCGTCCCTGAACGTGGGCTGGACGTAACTGCGCCCGATGCGTTCCTCGGAACTCCGGCGGTTCAGACGCAAATCGCCAAGCCGCTGCACTATGGGCCGCCCGCCTCCGATGAAAGTTACCTGCTCCGCCAGCTTGACCGCGTAAGTGTTGGCGTTTTTGAGCGGAGAGGTAAGCCTGCTTTTTATCAGGAAGGCGAAGTTGGTGTTCTGACTGCGCGTGTGCTTGCGCGAATGCCCGTTGACCAGACTGTAGGTAGGATAATCCTCTCGCGCGACAAATCCGTAAGGGCAGGTGCAGAAGGTGCGGATGAGGTCGTCGTTCTTCAGACGTATCCTCGCCTTGAAGTCCCAGTTTACCGAGCAGACGTATTCCATTATGGAGGCGGGAACCTCCACTCGCACCCCGATATCCACCGGGTTGTAATCATATTCCACTCCCAGCTTCTGCACCAGTTCCTCCATCCACTGCGCGCCGCCGCGGCCCGGAGCTATGAGAAGCCTGTCGCAGCGGTGTTCGCCGGAAGCGGTGCGGACGAACCCCTGCCCGACCTCAAGCACTTCCTCGTGAATTATCTCCACGCGGGAGGAGAAATCCGACACGATTCCCGCGATGACGCCGGGCAGCCTGTCGCTGCCGACATGGCTCTGGTGCGCGCCGACGTACTCTATGCCGAACTGGTTGGCGCGCGTCTCAAGGTCGCGCTCCTCGCGCGGACGTTTTTCGTCCGCCGTTATGCCGTAGCCGGAAAACAGCTTTTCCACCTCGGCTATCAGCTCGCGCGTCTTAGGGAGGTCAACCAGCTCCGGCAGATTGGTGCCTATGCCGGTGGAGTACATCAGCTTGCCGTCGCTGAAAAGCCCCGCGCCGCCTACTCCGGCGGCTATATTACAGGGCTTGCACCCCGCGCATTTCTTGCCTTCCGCCACGGGGCACTTGCGCTTGTCTATGGCGCGCCCCTTCTCGAAAAGCTTTATCTCGATATTTTTACCCGAGCGCGCCAGCTTGTACGCCGCCGCAAGTCCGGCGGAACCCGCTCCGACTATTATGACTTTCATGGTCTCACCTCATGTCCAGCACGTCGAAAAGGCCGGGGCCGTAGGACACCAGCGCGGGCTTGGGGAACGGATAGATGCGCCCGAGTTCTTCAAGCACTGAGAGGAACTGCCGGGCCTCCCCAGTGAAGGAATCCAGACCGCGGGATGTGTCCGCCCCTTCCAGCAGGTCTATATGCGTTATGGCAAGCCTGTTGGCGGAATTGATTGTTATTGCCTTGCGGGCCGATTCCATTTCAAATTTTCCCACGCGGCGCAGGCGCCCGCTGACGCTGCCCACTTCCCGACCGGCGGTATGATATTTTTCAAGCTCCCCTTTTTCCGAAAGCTCGCTTTCCACCGGTCCGGGGCCGACGCGGGTCACATAGGGCTTGAAAACAGCATACACGTCACCGGCATATTTGGGGCCGAGCCCGGCTTCCGCCATGAAGGTGGAGGCTGTGGTATCGCGCGAGGTGACGAAAGGATATTCCCCGTGCAGCAGCGACAGCTTCATTCCCTGCGTGCCCTCCAGCAGGACCTTCTCGCCCTTCTCAAGAGCCTTGTTAAGCAGGTCGGGGACGTCCTTTATGTATTTGGCCAGGCGGGGCTCATCCTTGGCAAAGCGGAGCTCCCTTCGCTCTATGCGGTCGCGCACCGCGGAACCAAGGCCGGTGCCCACGCTTCCTATCTTTCCCATCATGCGGGAATCGCCACGCTCACCCTCAGTGTGGCGGGATTCGATTATGACTGCGTGAGGGTCTATGATGAAACGCTCGCCCACGCCCGTCTGCTCTATTTCCTTCTCCAGCCAGTCCGTGATGATGTACGCGCCCGCGCCCAGCACGAGTTTCGTGTTCCGGTTGACGAAACCAGCCGAGACGGTCTTCAGCGTGTATATCTTCCCGTCGAAAAAGATGGTGTGCCCGGCGTTTGGCCCGCCTACGCGGACCGAATAGGCGTAATCGTTCCTGCTGGCAAGATACGCGGCAATCTTGCCCTTCCCTTCATCTCCAGCCTGACCGCCAACCACTATATCAACCGGCATGTTATTTCTCCTCTTTTTGAGCAGCTAGTTTTTCCGACAGCCCCAGGTAGGACAGGGGCGAAAGTTCCTTAAGCGCCTTTTTAGCCGACGCTGAAATGGAGAGCCCGCCGATGAAAGCGTGCAGTTCAGCGAGCGTCACTCTGCGGCCGCGGGTAAGGGCAGCCAGTTTTTCGTAGGCACCGGTCGCTCCTTCCCGACGCAGGATGGTCTGCATACCTTCGGCGACTATTTCCGGATGCGCCTCCAGACCGGCGCGCGCGGCGGCTTCGGCGAACGCCACGCGGGACAGCCCCTCGCCCACCGAGGCGTACGCCATTAGGGAATGCCCGAGCGCCACGCCTATGTTTCGCAGCACGGTGGAATCTGACAAATCGCGCTGAAGACGTGAAACCGGCAATTTGGATGAGAAGAAACCGAACAGCGCGTCAGCCACTCCGAGATTCCCTTCCGCGTTTTCGAAATGTATGGGATTCACTTTCTGAGGCATTGTGGAAGACCCTATTTCCCCTGTCACCGCCTTCTGCGTCACGAGCCCGTCGGAGATATATCTCCACATATCGCCGCAAAGGTCCAGCAGTATGACATTGGCGCGGCGGACAGTATCGAAAGCCTCCGCGAAACTGTCGTGCGGTTCAATCTGCGTTGTAAGCGCGTTGCAGACAATGCGCGGCCCGCCGTCCTCGTTGAAAGATTCCACGAACTCGCGCGAAAAACGCCGCCAGTCCACGCGGGGGAAAGCCGCCGCATGGGCATTGTAGTTTCCCACTGCTCCGTTAAGCTTGGCGTATAACCTCAAACCCTCGAGCTGCCGGATTTGCCGGGAAAGACGCGCCTGAAACACACGCAGTTCCTTGCCGAAAGTGGTGGGGACGGCGGGCTGTCCGTGCGTGCGGGCCAGAAGCGGCGAGGCCGCGTAACGGAGGGCCATGCCTTCCAGAACGGCTGATATTTCGTTCAGCGCGGGCAGCAGCTCAAGACGCAGGCAGTCCCGCAGCATGAGGGCATAGGCGATGTTGTTGACGTCCTCGGAGGTGAGGCCGCAGTGGACAAGTTCCTTTATATCTTTGAGGGAGGTGCGGGACAGCTTCAGCCTGATGAAGTACTCTACTGCCTTTACGTCGTGTTTTGTGGGGGGTATGCCGTGTGCGCCGGTTGTTTCTATGGTGGAGATGAGGTTCTGGTCTTTCCGAGTAAGCAGGTGCAGTTTTTGCAGGTATGCTTTTTCCTTTGGCTTCAGCTTTCTTGTTCCGGCCTGCGACGTATCGCAGAGCTTTTCAAGATATCTGCACTCCACCCTGACCCTGTAGCGCGCCAGAGCCCCGTCGCCCGCGCACTTCAGCAGGCCCTTAAGGCGCCCGGCATATCTGCCGTCCAGGGGACTGAGGACTTCGTTTTCCCGTGGCATTTCGCAGCCTCCGCACAAAAAAATAAACCCCGTGTCCGCGTTCGCAAGAACGGCCCGGACAGCAGGGTTTCTTGCATATAATTCTACCACATAGTTTCCGGCCCTGTAAAATCTCCGACGTGAAACAGCCCGACCCGGAAACCGCAGTACTCCGCGCCAAAAGCACATTACTACCGCCAATCTCCGTCGAAAACCCGACAAAAAAGCCACCCCGCATGGGGCGGCTTTTCATTATCAGGCAATAATGGTCTACTTGTTTTTCCCGGATTCTTCCGCCGCGCGGCGCACGAAATAACCATCCACAAGCCTGGCGGTCTTGTGTATGGCCTCGATGCGCTTGGCCTCGGTGTCGTGATTGGTATACACGACCAGCACATAATGCCTGCCGAGGCCAGTGACGATGGAGGCGTCATGCTTGACGCGGGAAGTCTCTCCCGTCTTGCCGGCGTACTGCGCGTCCTTGGGCAGGGCGGTGGCGATAAGGTCCCGGTCGAGCTGTTTTGCCAGCAGGGCGAACATCTCCGATGAGGCGGCCTCGCTCACCATCTTCCCGGAGGCTATGCGGTAAAGGATTTCCGCCGCGTCCGCCGCAGGCATGGTGTTGGACTGGTTCTGGTACTGCTCCTCCGTAGGGTCGGCCACGGGATAATCGCTCCACGGCTTGCGGAACACGGTAGTGCCGTTTATCCCGATGGACTTCATGTACTCCGTGATTTTCTGGCGGACGAGCAGGTCTATCATCGTGTTGGTGGCTATATTGTCGCTGCGGGTTATCATAACGCGCAGTATGTCGCGCACCGTCCACGTCTGCCCCGCCTCCATCTTCCTGTCGGTGTCGCCATACTTGGGCTCTGGCTCCCAGGTGCCGGTCATGTTGCGGGTGTCTATCACCACTTCCTGAGAGATGAAGCCGGGATGCGCGGCCTCCCGGTCATACGCGGCGGCAAGTATCGCCAGCTTTATGACGGAGGCCGGATATATCATCTCGCCCGGGCGGATGCCCGCGTAAACGGGCGCCTTGCCGGACAGGTCGATGACCGCCACGGAGGCGGAGGAAAGCTCCGGCTCGCGGGATATGGCGGTCATGAATTCGCCAAGGCTTTCGGCCATGACGGACGGCGCGGCAACGCCCGCGAGAACGCAGGCCAGGACGGCGGTTTTAGCGAAGCGCATCAGTATTTAAACTCCCCATGTTCGTAGATTACCTGTTTCCTGCCGTTCTTGAGAGTGGCCGTGACCACCTTGTCCTCGGTGTTGACCAGATCCCAATGGAGGGCGGAATTGTTGAAGCCGAGCTTTTTCTTCATCTCCGGCGTCAGTTTCGAAGGGTCCCCGTCGAAGGTGTCGGCATAGGAAGACCCGACGGCGATATGGCTGTTGCCGAACTTGCCGCCGAAGTTTTCATCGAACAGGGTGTTGGCCATGAAGCGGTCAATCTTGGAGAAGCGGCGGTCCGTGAGCGAAAACTCGCCTATCTGGCAGGCGCCCTCGTCCATGCCGAGCGTGGCCTTTACAAACGCCTCACCTTTTTTGGCATTTATCTTAACCGCCCGTCCGTTCTTGAATTCCAGCCGTATGCCCTCCGCTATGTTGCCGTTGCGGAAACTCTTCTGGTCGGCGAAGTAGACGCCGCTGGTTCCGCGCCAGTCGGGCGAGGTGAAAATCTCGAAGGAGGGGACGTTGTGCCCGGAGCAGCCCTTATAGCTGCGGCGCTCGCCCTGCTTGATGGTTATGTCCATGCTCCTGCTTTCCATATGAATGGTGTCTATCGGGAGGGAGGACATCCAGTCGCGTATCTCGTGCGATTCCTTGTAAACCTCGGTCCAGCGGGCGACGGGGTCTTTTTCGCTGAGCAGGCACGCCTTGGCTATCTGTTCGGCGTATTTTTCCAGGCTGAGGCCGGCCTGGCGGGCAAGCTCCTCGGTGGGATAGGTGCACAGAGTCCAGGAGAAAAGACCCTTGTCCTCGCGGCGGTTGCGTATGTCCCAGAGTTTCCGCATCGCGATGCTGGCCTTGCTCATCTGCCCCGGCGGAACGTCCTTCAGGTGAGTGAGGCTGGAAGGCGCGTTGATGTAGATGTAGCCGCCCAGATTTTCATAAAGCTCAAGCTCGCCGGGGGTCAGGGAAGCGAGCTGTTTGTCATCCGCAATCGTGAAATAATCCTTTTCGAAAACCGGGTTGGGGAGCTGGCGGAGAACGACGTTCCAGCGCTGCTCCAGCAGCTTGCGGTTTATAAGCTGCACGAGAGGGATGGCGTCCTCGTGAAAGCGGACCAGAACGTTCTCGTATTTGGCGGCCTTTATCTTGCCGGTCTTGCCCTTGCGGGCCTGTGCCAGCGCCCATATCATCACATCGGCGTATTTTTCCAGCATTTTCGCGGGGAAAACGTAGGACATTATACTTCCTCCTTGCAGCGTGGATATTAGCGCGCCCCTGCGCGCCAGACGGCGGCGGCCCGTCCGGTTCCCCGGTGGACAAAACGGCGGCTTTCAGATTTTGTAGCAAAAAAAAGGCCGCCCAAAAAGGACGGCCCTTCGCCATGCGGCAAAATGCCGTCAGTACCGGAACTCGCCGTGCTCGTAAATGATTTGCTTCTTCCCGTTCCTCAGCGTGGCGGTAACAGTCTTGTCTTCGGTGTTCACCAGGTCCCAGTGTATGGAAGAGCTGTTGAAGCCCATGCGCTTCCTCGCTTCGGCGCCCAGCTTCGAGTGGTCGCCCGCGAAGGTCGCGGGGTAGGACGAACCCAGCGCTATGTGGCAATTGCCGAAGCGTCCGCCGAAATTCTCATCGAACAGAGTATTGGCCATGAAGCGGTCAATCCGCGAAAAACGGCGGTCCGTAAGCGAGAACTCCCCCACGCGGCACGCCCCTTCGTCCACGGACAGCGAGGCCCGGACAAACGCCTCCCCCTTTTCCGCGTTTATCCTCACCGCCCGCCCGTCCCGAAATTCAAGACGTATGCCTTCGGCGATGTTCCCACCACGGAAGGTTTTCTGGTTGGAGAAATAAACGCCTTTCGTGCCGCGCCAGTCCGGCGAAGTGAACACCTCGAACGACGGCATGTTGTAGCCCGAAAAACTGATATAGGAGCGCTTTTCACCCTGCGCAACAACAAGGTCGGAATTGGCACTTTCGATTCTCAGGGTGTCTATCGGCAGGGAAGACATCCAGTCCCGTATCTCGTGCGCGCGGCGGCGGACTTCGGTCCAGCGGGCCACGGGGTCCTTTTCATTCAGCATGCAGGCCTTTGCTATCTGCGCGGCATATTCGTCGACGCTCAAGCCGGCATGGCGGGCGAGTTCCTCTGTGGGATAGGCACACAGAACCCATGACATGAGCCCCTTCTCCCCCCGCCGGTTACGCAGGGCGAGGATATCCTTCATCGCGGCCGCCGCGCGACCCATGCGGGAAGCGGGAATATCCTTGAGATGGGTAAGCGATTCGGGAGCATTTATGTAGATATAGCCGCCGAGGCTTTCATACATTTCGGCCTCGCCGGGCGCAACCGAGGAAAGCTGCCTGTCGTCCGCGAGCGCGTAGAAGTCCCTCTCGAAAGCCGGACGCGGAAGCTGGCGCAGTATGACGTTCCAGCGCCTTTCCAGAAGCTTACGGTGCAGCGCCTCAGCCAGAGGCGTCGCGGCGGCATGATAGCGAACTACAATGTTCTCGTAAGGCGCGGCCTTGTATTTGCCGCTTTTACCCTTCCGCCCCTGAGCGAGAGACCATATCAGAACATCGGCGTAATTATCGAGCGCTCTTTTCGAAAAACAGTGCGGCATCGGCGGCCTCCGGGATAAGCGTATTTGCGGGGAATGGGAAATCAGGAAATTATTGAATTACGGCCTGGATAATCCTCGGCGGAAGGGAGGCAGGCCCCAAGAGCAAGCATGGCGGACATGGCTTCGATCAGGAATTCCCGGGTTATATCCCCCCGCCGGTAATGATCCCTGACCGCGGAAAGCGAAAGTATTTCCCGGTCTATGGTGTCGAAGCCAAGACGAAAGAGGGTTTCAGCCGCCGGCTTGGCTTCCGGGAGCGAAAAAGCCCTGGATGCGACTTCGGGTTCAGCCGCCGAAAGAACGTAGTCCGCGTCGAAAGCCATGCTCCCGCTGGAGCATGGCTTCAGGTCCCACAAAAACCGGTCGAACGCCTTGCCGAAAACCCTGCGCTCGACGCGCAAAAGGGAACCGAGCGGCGTCGGATTGTCGGGATGCGTTCTGGCTACGGGCATGATCATGACCAGTTCAAGCGCCCCCGCTTCCCCGTCCGACCGCAGCTTCACGGTAAAATCGGTTTTGCCGTAAATTACATGGGTGCCGTCATTGCGGGAGACGCACTGGAATTCCGGTGCGGAAAACAACTCCTCCAGCTCAGCGCGCTCCCGGCGCCAGCCGCGAAGATGCCGGGCATGAAGGAATATCAGGGCAGAAATAATACCGCCGGTAATCAGCAGTACTGCGATGGAAATGATTACCGGCGGTATGTTCATAAGTAAGCCCTGCGTTCAGGACAATTTACTTCTTTGTCGGGGCGGCAGGCTGCTTGGCCGGAGCGGCCGCGGGCTGCTGCGCCGCGGGGGCTGCCGGGGTGGTGGCCGTCGCGGCCGGGGCGGCGGTGGTCGCCGCGGGCTGCGCGTTCATGGTGGACTGCTCAACGGCGGCCGGGGCGGCCGGAGCTTCAGCCGCGGGCGGCTGGGCAGGGGCCTGGGGCGCCTGCTCGGGGGCCTTGTTGCAGGCCGCGAAAGTCACGGCGGCTATGCCGACGATGCCCGCTATGGCGAGCATGGAGCCTTTGGAAAGGCCGAGGGTCTTAACGCACTTGGAAGTATTGCTGTTCATATATCTCCGTTTTTTGCCGCGCATAAACCGCGCGGCTTATGCATAAATCATACAAAATCCCGGCAGCCATGTTGAATGGCCCGAATCAATGCATAGGAAAGGCGGGAGGAAGGTAAAACGACCTACAAACGGCCCGACGAAAAGAAAGTCTCGAAATGCGGGCGCAGCACGGAAAGGGCCTCGAGCGCGGCGCCAAGCGATTCCGGGGAAAGTTCCCGCTCGCTCCGGCGTTCGTTAAAAACAAAGAGTTCCACCGCGTTCAGCTCCACAAGCCTGTAGCCCTGCTGGAAAAGCGAAGACAGCGCTGCGGCCACTTCCGGCTTGGAAACGACCTCTCGCGCGCGTACAGGGTCTTTAGCCACAACAAGATATTCCTGGTCGAAAGACAGGCTGTCCGTCTGAACTCGCTCCATTCCTGACAGGAAATTGGCGAGGGAAGACCCGGCCGAATTGGGAGCGATTCTCAGAACGGGGGAACGGAAAAGAGGCAGGCTTTCAATGGCCGCCCTTGCGTCCATCAGGGTTGATATTATGATTCCGAAACCGACGGACTCGCGGTGCATGGAGACGGAATAGGCGTAATTCCTGAATTTGCCCACGCAAAAATCCCGGCAAATGGTCTGGTCCTCCATACCGCAGGCGCGGAGGGCTTCAAACAGGCGGTTTTTCCTGTTTCTGGCATGGACCATTGCCAGTATCATCAGCAGGATAATAAAACCGCCGATGCCCCCGGCCATGTACATAGCCAGTTGTTCCGCGGGCATCGGCGTCAATCCTCAGATTCCATCATTGCAAATCCCTTTCCCCGCGCTAGGCCAGGAAATCGAGCGGGCTTACCGTGTTGTACTTGGCTCCGGCGGGATAATTGCTCCAGGGCTTGGCAAACGGGGCCGGCTTGAAGGTGCCGGTCGACGTCGTCTGCGGTATCTCTATGGTTGCGGTGGTGGTGGACGGCTGAACCGCGGCGGGCTGCGTTTCCGCCGGCTGCACGGCCTGAGCCTGCGGCTTGGTCTCCGGCGCGGCGGCCTGAGGCATGACATCCTTCTTTGCGCCCTTGCAGCCCATTATGCCGAAGAACGCCAGCGCGATAAGCCCGAACACGCCAGTGCGGGCGAGAGTGGAGCCCTCGGACCGGCCAAGGCCGGTCTTTTCCGCCAGAACCGAAATCTTCTTTTTCATTTAAAATCCCTCCTCCCAAGAGTACTTAGAATATATTACCTTAATGCAGACCTATTTTGCACTTGTGGTCGCGGGCGAAAATGTCGAGGGAGCGTCTTTCCTGCTCCTTGTACGCGCCGGTGCGCTTCATAAGCTGGTCGAAATTGACCTTATGGCCGTCGAACATGGGTCCGTCCACACAGGCGAACTGTGATTTGCCCCCCACTTCCACCCGGCAGCCGCCGCACATGCCCGTCCCGTCCATCATGATGGGGTTGAGGCTGGCGAACGAAGGCACGGCCCAAGGGCGCGTCAGCTCGCAGACGAATTTCATCATGATGATGGGGCCTATCACGAAAACCGCGTCAAGCTTTTCCCCGCCGTCATGCAATTTCTTAAGAGCGTCGGTGACAAGGCCTTTCTCGCCGAGGGAGCCGTCATCCGTGGTCACCAGCACACGGTCGGAGACCGTGTTCATTTCCTTTTCCAGGATAAGCAGTTCCTTCGTGCGGGCGCCGAGGATGGATATCACCCTGTTCCCGGCTTCCCTGAAAGCCCGCGCTATGGGCAGCACTTCCGCTATGCCGACGCCGCCGCCCACGCAGACGACCGTTCCGTATTTCTTTATTTCGACGGGGGAACCCAGAGGGCCCGCCACGTTTAGGAAACTCTCCCCCTGCCTGAGCTGATTGAAGCCGGTGGTGGACTTGCCGATTGACTGTATTATGAGCGTAATGGTTCCGGCCTTGGCGTCCCAGTCCACGAGCGTGACGGGAACGCGTTCCCCGCCCTCGTGACTGCGGAGTATGACGAACTGCCCGGCCTTTGCCTTGGCGGCTATCATGGGCGCGGCTATGATGTGCTCCGAAACCGTCGCCGAGAGGTCGGTCTTCCTTACGATTTTATATCCGGCGTTATGCATTTTTCTTCCCCGTCAGGTAGTTGTGTATGGCCGCCGCGGCGGTCTTGCCGTCCTTCATGGCCACCAGCACCGTGGCCACGCCGCGTATCACGTCGCCGCCGGCGAAAACGCCGTCCAGCGCGGTCTTGCCGCTGTCGTTGACGATGACCACGCCTTCCTTGCCGGTTTCGAGGCCGGGGGTGGTCTTCTGTATTATCGGGTTCGGGCGCTGGCCTATGGCCACTATCACGCAGTCCGCCTCGATGTAGAATTCGGAGCCCTTCTGCGGCACCGGCCGCCTGCGGCCGGAGGCATCCGGCTCGCCCAGCGCCATGCGGATGCACTTGATGCGCTTGATTATGCCCTTCTCGTCGCCCTCAAGGCCTATGGGCGCGGTCAGGAACTCGAACTTCACTCCTTCCTCCTGCGCGTTCTCCACCTCTTCCTTGCGGGCGGGCATTTCCGCCTGGGAGCGGCGGTACACGACCGTAACGGTGTCGGGACCGAGGCGCCGCGCGCAGCGGGCGGAGTCCATCGCCGAGTTACCGCCTCCGACGACCACCACATGCTTCCCGACTATAACGGGGGTGTCCGTTTCGGGGAACCTGTCGGCGTGCATCAGGTTTACGCGGGTGAGGAATTCGTTGGCGCTGTATACGCCCGCGAGCCCTTCGCCCTCGATATTCATCATGGTGGGCAGGCCGGCTCCGCTGCCGACGTAGACCGCGTCGAACTCCTTGAGGAGCTCGCCCACCGTAAGCGTGCTGCCGACCAGAACGTCGGTCCTGAAATCTACGCACATCTCGGACACGGTCTTTATCTCCGCGTCTATGACGTTGCGGGGCAGGCGGAAGGAGGGGATGCCGTAGCGCAGCACGCCGCCGAAGGCGTGCAGCGCCTCGAAAATCGTCACCTTGTGGCCGTTGCGGGCCAGTTCGGCCGCGGCCACCAGCGATGAGGGACCAGAACCGATGCAAGCGACTTTTTTGCCGCTCGGCATGGTGCAGACCGGGGCGCGCATCTCGTTCTGGCGGCGCGCGGTGTCGGCGGAAAACTTTTCAAGCATGCCGACGGCAATGGGCTCGAATTTCTTGCCGAGCACGCAGGCGCCCTCGCAGTGGTGCTCCTGCGGGCACACCCTGCCGCAGATGGCTGGCAGGAGATTCGTTTCCATTATTTTGGAGGCGGCCTCCCCGGCCTTGCCTTCCCTTAAAAGCGCTATGAACTGCGGTATCTGGACATTGACCGGACACGCCTTGGCGCAGGGGGCGTCCTTGCAGTTGAGACAGCGGTTGGCCTCGGCCTTTGCCTCGTCCCATGAATAGTTGCCGGCCACTTCCGTGAAATTTTTCACGCGGGCTTCCGGAGATTGCCTGTTGCCGCGCTGGCGCGGCTTGTTCGGTGTCGGTATGTATTTTGCCTGATTCTGTGCGTTTTCCATTTATTTTCCCGTCATGCGGTATGGATTTCATATACAATATAGTTAATGGCCAAATTCTGTCAAGCGGTGCAATCAAGGACCGCGTTTTTAGCGGCGGCGCTGGCACTGGCGGGCACCGGCGCTTTCTGCGCCGAAGAAAAACAGCCCGCCGACCCGGCCGCGGTCACGAAAGAAGCCGTGAGCCTCTCCAACGCCGGGAAATACGCCGAGGCGAAGGCCCGCTTCGAGCTGGCCGCAAAACTGGACCCCGCCAACGCGACGGTGCATCAGGGGCTCGGGCTGGTCTGCGTGCAGTTGCGCCAGTTCGCTGAAGCGCGAGCATCGCTTGAAAAGGCCGTGTCACTTAACCCCAAACTTCCGGCCGCGCAGGCCTCACTGGGGCTGATTTACGAATATCTGGCGCTTGAAGCCGGCAGGAAACTGATGAAGGGAGAGGAAAAAATCTGGCGCGAGAAAGCCGTCGCCGCGTGGAAAGCCGTCCTTGCCGTTGAAACCGACAAACCCCGGCAGGACACCGCCCGCAAGCATCTGGACCGGCTGGAAGGACACTGACAATGCCCAGACTGCTTATCCCGCTCCTCGCTTCGCTCCTTTTCCTCTGCTCCTGCGGCGGGAAAACCGCACTCAACCCGAATTACGACCTCTCGCGGGTAAGGCGCATAGGCATCATGGCGTTCGGCGGACGCGGCGCGGACGGAGTGGACGACCTGTTCGCCAAGCATATGATAGCGGAGGGCTTCACCATCATAGAACGCGCCCGGCTGGCCAGGCTTGTCGAGGAACAGAGGATTTCCTCCTCGGGACTGGTTTCGCCCGAAACCGCGCGGGACCTGGGCAAAGTGCTGGGCGTGGACGCCATGATAATAGGCGACGTGGTTTCGCTGACGGGGGAAAAGCACGATGTCACCTATGTGGAGACGCGGACCACTTCCGAGGAACCGGTATACACCACGGAAACGGTCAAGCGGGAAGACGGGACGTACACCCAGGTAACACGCCGTACCGGGACCAAAGTGACGAGGGAGACAGCCCGCACGCCGCAGGTCTACTCCCGCTTCGCGCAGGCCGGGCTGGCGGCGAAGCTGGTGGACGTGGAAACCGGTGAAATAGTGTGGGCGGGTTCGTACACCGACGAAGGCGTATCCGAACTCGCGGCACTGGACGGCGCGGCGCAGTGGCTGGTAGAACAGCTTGCCAGAGAAACAAAAGCCGCCGCGGGCAGGAAAAAACAGTGAGGGGGGAAAACCGATGAAGAATATAATTGTGACGCCGGCGCATCTGGACTGGCTGGCCGAAAGACTGGGGATAAAAGACCGCAGCATGGTGGAACCTGATTTCGGCGGACTGCTTGCCCAGCTGCCTTCCGGCTTTTTCGAATATCCGGCCAACGAGAACGTCGTGTGCGAGGGAGAGCCGGGGGATGACCTTTACGTCATCTACACGGGCTCCCTGTCCGTCATACGTTCCATAGGCCTGCCCGCGCCGATGGAAGTGGCAAAACTGGGCCCCGGCGATATTTTCGGGGAGATAGCCTATTTCGCCAGGGCCCCCCGCTCAGCCACGGTCAAAACCATGGAAACGGCCCGGGTATTCCGCTTCCGCGCCGCCGAATTCGCCGCCATAATGAAGAAAAACCCGGCGCTGGCGGACATCGTCCGCAAAATGGCCCAGGACCGGCTGGCCAAAACACTGCTTACGCAACTCTGACAGCAGACAAAAAAGCCCCGCCTTGCCGGCGGGGCTTTTTTAATCCGGAATCAGTTACTTCTTTCCGCCTGAAAAAATCTTCCAGGCCATGAATGCTACGACGGCGACCGCTACGGCGGCGCAAATCTTCAGCCATGCTGGCATGGCGCATGACGCATTCGCGGCGGGAGCCGGAACGGGAGCCGCAGGCTGAGGAGCGGGAGCCGCCGCCGGAGAAGCGACAGCGGATGTAAAGGATGACTTCTTGACAATCTCCGTGGAAGCGGGCGCTGCGGCGGACGAAGAGGCCGCGGACACGGGCAATTGAGGCAGCAGCTTGATGTCCAGCGCGCCCTTCTTTCCAGCAGGCACGGCGGAGCAGGAATCCGACGATTCGGCGCACGCGGAAGACGATGCGTCCTTGCGTCCTCCGAGTTCAAGCGCAGCGACGGGCAGAGAGGCCGAGAACAGCGCGGCCAGTAATAAGGAAAGGGAAATTTTAGCTGGTGTCATAGGTTCACGCTCCTGTTAATATTTATATAATACTGAAAAGAACCGGGCAGGACAAACCGCCCGTCGACTCATGCTCAAGGAGACGCGCAGATGAAAAAACTGGTTTTGATGGCGGCAGCCCTGGCGCTGGCGCCGCTGGCCAAGGCGGCGGACGCTCAGTCCGCGGCGAACAAGCCCGCGCCGTCCGCGAAAGCGGCGGCGACAACCCAGGAAAAAACCGCGGCCAAACCGGCCGCGAAGGCAGAAAAAATGGAAACCACACCCGCAATCCCGGCCTCGATGAAGAACCTTCCTCCCGGCCTGTACGTTGAGTTCAAGACCGCGAAGGGCGACATCGTGGCCCGTCTTTTCGAGGACAAGGCCCCCAAGACCGTGGCCAATTTCACCGAACTGGCGGAAGGAAAGAAGGAATGGCTGGACCCCGTCACAAGCCAGCCGAAGAAAAGCCGCTTTTACGACGGCCTCACATTCATGCGCGTCATCCCCGGCTTCATGATTCAGGGCGGCGACCCGCTCAACAACTGCTCCGGCGGCCCCGGCTACAAGTTCGCCGACGAGTTCCACCCCTCCCTCAGCTTCGACAGGCCGGGACTCCTCGCCATGGCTAACGCCGGCCCCAACACCAACGGCTCGCAGTTCTTCATCACCGACGACCCGCGCGGCGGCAGGCTGCCCAGCCACCTGACGGGCCGCCACACCATCTTCGGGGAAGTCGTCTCCGGGATGAAGGTGGTTTCGGCCATAGCGGACACGCCGGGAGACAACGGCATCGCATTCTCCCCGGTCAAGATGAATTCCGTCAACATCATCCGCATACCCGCGGCAAAGAAGTAATTTCGCAGGACGGAAGCCGCCTTTCCGCAACGGGGAGGCGGCTCTATCCGTCCGGCGCGCAAAGATTCCATTTGTCAACCGCTCCAATATTTTCTAGAATAAACCATATGGCATACAAGTGTAAAATATGCGGTAAAGGTCCCGTCAGCGGGAAGTCGTACAGCCACTCTCACAAGGCAACTAACAGGCGGTTCATGCCGAACCTCCAGAAGCAGCGCGTCGTTATCGGCGGCCAGGTGAAAGCGGCTTACGTCTGCACCGGCTGCATTAAAAGCGGCCTTGCCGTAAGACCAAAGCAGTAAACGCTGATTTATGAAGCCCAGAAAAGCCGTGCTAACGCTCGGCTTTTTTGCGTTTGTCCTGTTGCTGGCGGCGCCGGCCTTTCTCGGCCCTCCCCAGAACCCGGACCTGTTCTGGCACCTCTCGGCGGGAAAGCAAATTGTGCTTTCCCGCTCCATTCCCCGCGCCGATTTCCTCTCATGGAGCATGTCAGGCCAGCCGTGGACCGATTTCGAATGGCTCACGCAGGCCGTCTACTTCCTTCTGTACTCGAAATACGGGCTGGCCGGCATGCAGGCGCTCAAACTGTTTTTCTTCGGAGGAGCCGCCGCCTTCATTTTCCTGCTGCTGCGGCTCTATGGAATCGCGGCCGGTTTCCCCGCAGTCTTCCCGCTATGGGCGGCGGCGCTGCTGCCCTGCCTGGACATACGG